>Ga0209096_1000101_pt1 | contig 132437 bp, 119 predicted proteins | sample AD_UKC034_MetaG_FD_184407 | JGI IMG/M metagenome (GOLD analysis project Ga0209096, IMG submission 184407) | Active sludge microbial communities of municipal wastewater-treating anaerobic digesters from USA - AD_UKC034_MetaG (SPAdes) (version 2) | ecosystem: Engineered > Bioreactor > Anaerobic... | reverse complement strand
GAAGAACGATCTCGCCGCGCGAAACATCCGTCACACGATCCCGCTCACGCGTTACATCGCCTACTGCCTCCTCAGCGGATTCGTCTGGCTGGGAATCGGCGGCGCGCTTCAACTGATCTACGGCGCCACCCTCGCAGGTCCGTTGTACGACGCGGTCTTACACACCATCTTTGTCGGCTTCGTGATGTCTATGATCTTCGGTCACGCGCCCATCATCTTCCCCGCTATCCTCGGTGTGCCGATCAACTTTTACCCCGCATTTTATAGTCATCTCGCGCTTCTGCATCTCTCCCTGCTCCTGCGCGTCGCCGCCGACTTGACCAATCAAGTAGAACTACGTAAATTCGGCGGGCTGGTGAATGAGATCGCGATCCTGATGTTTCTGGGCATGACCGTGTATTCCGTTCTCAGAGGGAAAAAGTAAACCATGCCTATCCTCACTCGCTGGTTCCTGAAAGCCGCGCTTTTATACCTGCTCTTCGCGCTCATCGCTGGAATTGTTTTGGCGTTGCCAGCCGCAAGCCCGATCACCGGGTTCTTCCCCGCCTACTTCCACATGCTCACCTTCGGCTGGCTCACCCAATTGATCTTCGGCGTCGCGTTTTGGATGTTCCCCAAGTACAGCCCCGCCAATCCGCGCGGGCATGAATGGCTGGGCTGGGTAACTTTCATCTCGCTCAATGCCGGCCTGGTCTTGCGAGTTATCGCCGAACCAATCAACGCCACAACTCCCTCCGCGTTGAGCGGCTGGACGATGGTCGCCTCCGCTCTTTTACAATGGCTTTCCGGTGTCGTCTTTGCGATCAACACCTGGACCCGCGTCAAGGAACGATAGATGCCGCGCCTGAGCGTTTACTTGATCCGCGCCTCGCTGATCTATGTTGTGCTGGGATTTACCGTCGGCGGACTATTGCTGGCAAATAAAGGGATTCCGTACCTGCCAGCGCTTTGGAATCTACTGCCCCTGCATATCGAATTCGCATTCATGGGTTGGATGGTGCAATTGACCATGGGCATGGTATTCTGGATCGCGCCACGATTTTCCAGCGACGCTCCACGTGGAAATGAAAAGTTAAGTTGGGCGGCATTCGTATTATTGAATACAGGCATCTTGCTCGTTGTCGCGCAAAGCCTGTTTGGGGCTAACGGGTTCGCCCTTGCGGGAAGAATCGTGGAACTGTTTGGGCTTGCGGCATTCGCGGCTGGCAATTGGAAACGTATCAAACCGCTCGAAACCACATCGCGTTCGTGATATTTCAAGAGAACACTGTTGAATTACCAAACGCCGAAAGGAAATTGATCATGGAAAACGACGATAAACTCGTAGGCCTGATTCTCAGCCGGAGGGATGCGCTCAAAATCCTTGGCATTGGGGGCGCGGCGTTCCTTGCTTCGTGCATCGCGCCTGAGGTAGCGAGCACGGTGATGCCGACGCTGATTGCGGCGACCGATTCACCAACCGCCCCGCCTGCCGCAACGCAAGCGGCGCTTTCGTGCGTGGCACGACCTGAGTTAACGCTTGGACCCTACTTCGTGGATGAACAATTGAATCGTTCCGATGTTCGCTCAGAGCCGTCTAATAATTCGGTGAAGGAGGGTGTTCTGCTTACACTTGCAATTGGCGTCTATAATGTTTCGCAAAACAGTTGCGACCCAATCGAAAGCGCGCAAGTGGATATCTGGCACTGCGACGCGGCGGGCATTTACTCGGGCGTAACAGATCGAACATTCAACACGGTCGGTCAAAAGTTTTTACGCGGCTATCAACTCACGGACGCAACAGGCAAAGCGCAATTCCTCACCATTTACCCAGGCTGGTATTCGGGCAGAACGGTTCACATTCACTTTATGATCCGCATTACTGACACGGATGGAAACGCGTACGAGTTCGTGTCGCAGTTCTTCTTCGACGAGTCGCTGACGGATCAAGTCTATTCTGCGCAGCCTTACGCAGCGAAAGGTCAACGCAACACGTTCAACGCTTCTGACGGGATTTTCAACAACGGAGGCGACCAATTACTGCTCGACATCACGGGCGATAACGCGAACGGTTATGCCGCGACGATCAACATTGGGCTTGATCTCACCGACGCGGAAGTCGGCGCGCCCTCCTCGTTGGGGGGAACTCCGTAATTTCAACCGTAGAGTGGACGCGAATTAAGCCAATCTTCTCTTGAGGGCTGGCATTTTGATCGCTCACTCTTACAGAGAAAGCCCGGCCGAACATCTTCGGTTACAATCGCCCCCTATGAGCATGGAAAATATAGACGCGCTGAAAAAGAATCCGCGTGAGGGCGGGCGTTTGACGTATAAGCTGAAGAATGCAAATGTGTTCGTTTCAAAGAGTGGATTCCATTTCATTGACTATCTCGACCCTATTGAATCTATCTCACCTGAAATTGACGCCTCCCAACTGACCGATGAAGTTGCCGCGTACATCGAGACGCAGTTACAAGCGAACGCGAAAAAATTCGACAACCAGGCGAATATCGTCAAAGGACATCTCCCCCTCCAAGACGCCAAAGTACTCGACATCGGTTGCGGCGGCGGATTATTTCTATCGCTGTTGAAACAACAAGGCGCGGAAGTGATCGGCATTGAATTGAGCGACAGCCGCGCACAATATGCAAAGTCAAAACATCGACTCGTCGTTGACAAACATCCGATCGAAAGCGATCATTGGCAATCTGGCTACGCGACATTCTTCGACGCAGTCACATTGTGGGATGTGATCGAGCACGTGAATTATCCGATGCAGACGTTGCAGTCTGCGGCGAGGGTGTTGAAGCAGGGAGGCTTGTTGCTGATCGATACCCCCTGCCGCGACAGTTTTTATCATCGCTTTGGCGAGCTAACGTATCGTCTCAGCGGCGGCAGGTTCCCCACTTTCTTGGACGCGATGTATTCGTCGCATCTCTTCGGGCATAAACAAATTTTTTCAACGCACGAGATGAAACGACTCTTTGAGTCCGTTGGGTTTGAAGTGATCGATCTGCACAAATTCCATGAACTGTCTTTCCCGTACGAATTTTATTTGAAGAAATTGTTCAAGTCACAACTGCTCGTCAATATATTATTGCCGTTCGTGAAATTATTTTTCAAGGTGTTCAAGATCCAAAATAAGATGTTGGTGGTTGGAAGGAAGAAATAAACTACCCGTCATTGCGAGCCCGATAGGGCGAAGCAATCCCCTACGAGGACGATGTCTCCAACACGACAAGGGAGATTGCTTCGTCGCTCCCCTTCGCTTTTGCTCAGGGTCGCTCCTCGCAATGAAGAATACAAACAGGAGACTTATGACCGAAGAATATATTCCTAAAATTGCAATGACCATTCAGGCACATCCCGACGATCAGGAATTTGGCATCGGCGGCACGCTTGCCAAATGGGCGAAGGCAGGATGCGAAATTATTTCCGTTGTGATCACCAGCGGCGATTCGGGTTCGAACGATCCCGCAAAAGATGGGAGTCATAAAAAGGAACTCGCCGATCTTCGTGAAAAGGAACAACTCGCGGCGAATGCCGTTCTCGGGGTCAAGGAGACGGTCTTCATGCGTTATCCCGACGGGGAATTGGAGCCGACGATCCAACTCCGCAAAGATTTGACGCGCCTCATCCGCCAATTCAAGCCTGATACAGTCCTCTGCGGCAATCCCGAAACGTGGTTTTATAGCAATGAATATGTGAATCATCCCGACCATCGCGCCGCGGCGGAGGCGGCAACGACGGCGGTCTTCCCGTCAGCGGGGAGTCGGCTGATGTTCACCGACCTGCTTGCGGCTGGGTATGAACCGCATGAGGTGAAGCGGTTATACGTCCACGGTTCGGAAAAATCCGATACGTGGGTTGACATCACCGAGACGCTGGATGTCAAGATCAAAGCGCTGCAACAACACGCGAGTCAAATTCCTGTGGATGAAGTCGGCAAATGGATTACGGGTTGGGCGGAAGAGGAAGCCAAAGATAAGGGCATAAAATATGCCGAGAGTTATCGCGTGATGATTCTGAAAAAGGATGGGGAAGAGAAAGCGGGCTAGAAGACCAGCGACCCAACGATCACGCAAGCGAGAGTGATCGTGATGTTATCAATATCTTTGAACGGCAGAGACTCAACCAGCGTAGCTCCCAAAGCGACAAACGCAACGGGCAAAACAAATCGCGTAGTGGGTCCGCTGAACGCGCCCAGCCAAACATAGATCGTGAAGATGAACATCGTCAACAGCCAGCCGCCGAAGAAAACGCTGAGGGAGCCGGCAACGCTTTTTTCGCGCGACCAGAACCACTTCGGGGAATTGACGCGGCGGCCCACGATGTCGGCAACTCCGTCGCCGCCGCACAGGATCATCAGCGCGGGGATGCCGATGAGCGAATCCTTCCAATAGATCAGCGTCATTGCAACGAACACGATCCCATAAAATAACGGACCGCGTAGAATCTCGCGCGGATCGCCCGTCCGCGACATGGCTTTGACGGCGGCTTCGTCTTTGACAATGCCCAAGCCGACCAGCGCAAATTGAATCGTGATGACCAGCGGCACAAGCGCGGCAAGCCAGCGAGAGATCGCTTCATCAGTGAACATGAGCCAGCACAGGACGAAGATCGGGCCCGTGCCGATGTGGATGAGTTTGCGGCTCAAGCGGCTTTCGATCAAGCCGCGATGAGCCAGAAAATCCATCAGCCGAAGAAAAACAAGGGCAATGGCAAATGTTAGAAGCGCGGCAATATAAGGTGACATAGTTCCTCAGGGTTGAAACCATGATAACATATCGGGCGTTCTGTGTGAAAAATTTTATTTTGAAAAAATATCCATGAAAAAAAGCGGATTTTACATCCCCGAACTCGATAGCCTACGATTCTTTGCCTTCCTGTTGGTGCTCATTCACCATGCGGGTTATTCAGCCCTCATTCCATCCTGGGAGGTGACGGCAAGATACGGCTGGATGGGTGTTGATCTGTTTCTATGCCTCTCCGCCTTTTTATTCTCACGATTGTTGTATGCAGAATATCAAGCAACTGGAACCGTAACGGTCAAGAACTTCTATATCCGCCGGGCATTCCGCATCTGGCCCCTGTATGTGTTGTTCTTTCTTATCGCGGTCACATTGACCATTCAACAGGAGGGCTGGAGCAACTCGTTGACCACGCGCGCGCTGGGAATGTTGACGTTTACCGACAACTTCATGGCGGCGCGCTGGGGATATAACAATGCGATCTTGTACTCGAATCACTTATGGACGATTTCATATGAAGAACAAGTCTATTTGTTCATCCCGTGGGTCTTGCTCTTTTTATATCGGCGAAAAACATCCACTGCGGGTTTGATCCTCTTGAGTATGGGCTTACTAGGCACATTCATCCGCGCCTTCATGATCTATCGCGGCACGAACCATCCCGACATCTGGGTATTGCCGTTTTCGCATTTTGACTCCGTGCTTGGGGGCATCGTCATCGGACTTGGCATACTCGATAAGCCATTGAAGAAAATCCCGAATCTCATCTGGCTCGCGCTCGGCATCCTCGCGCTATGGCAGGTGACACAGTTGCCCAATGTGCAAAAAATTCAATGGGAGTTAATGTATACCTACCCTCTCGTGGGAATCGGCACTTCGCTCATCATCTATTCGTTGACGCAAGGAAATCTTTGGGCGATCTCGCCTCTGCTCAGGATCAAACCACTCACCTATCTTGGAAAGATATCGTATGGGTTATATGTGTATCACAAGCTGGGCATTTATCTTGCGAATCGGATCGTCCATCAATATATAGAGCCAACCAGAGAACTCGCAGAACCCGCCGCAGGACTATTACTTGCATTCCTGATCACGGTCGCCATGTCTGTCGTCTCATACGAAGCGTTCGAAAAGTTCTTCCTGCGCATGAAAGAGCGTTTTGCGGTCGTCAAGTCACGACCTGCTTGAAAGACAAAATTCCCTGATCTGCTCAACTACATAATCCGCTTGTTCCCGCGTCACGTGCGGACCGATGGGCAGGCTCAACACGCGATTCGCAAGTTTTTCCGACAGGGGAAAATCACCCGCTTTGTAGCCGATGTCGGCATACGCCTCAGAAAGATGCGGCGGGACGGGGTAGTGAATCAACGTATCCACGCCGTGTTCATCGAGATGCGATTTGAGTCTGTCGCGATCATCGTGAGTGACGACAAAGATATGCCAGCCATGTTCCGTCTGCGACGCGGTGATCGGCAAACCAAGTCCGGGCAGTCCGTTGAGATGTTCAATGTAATATTTTGCAAGGCTGGTGCGGCGCGCATTCCATTCATCAAGATATTTCAACTTCACACGCAAGAACGCGGCTTGCAACGGGTCGAGCCGCGAGTTATGTCCCTTTACCTCGTTGTAATATTTTTTGCGCGAGCCGTAATTTCTCAGCACGCGAATCTTATCTGCGATTTCGTCATCATTGGTTGTCACCGCGCCCGCGTCGCCGAACGCGCCGAGATTCTTTGTGGGATAAAAACTGAACGCGGCGGCAGAACCTAAATTCCCCGCCATCTTGTCAATGTACTTCACGCCGTGCGCTTGCGCAGAATCTTCCACGATTCGCAATCCATGTTGCTCGGCAAGTTTCCAGATCTCGGTCATCTCCGTTGGCTGACCATACAGATGCACAGGCATGATCGCCTTCGTCCGCTTGGTGATGGCTTGGGCGATGCGCGAAGGATCAATGTTGTGAGTGGACGGATTCGGTTCGACGGGAATCGGCGTCGCTCCAACATAAGATACCGACAGCCACGACGCGATGTACGTGTTGGATGGCACGATCACCTCATCCCCCGCTCCAATTCCATACGCCATGAAAATCAACTGAAGCGCTTCAAGTCCATTGCCCACGCCAACGCAATGTTTGACGCCGAGATAATCCGCAAACTCCTGTTCGAAGGCGCGCACTTCATCGCTGAGAATATACCAACCCGAATCCATCACGCGCTGATACGCCTGATCGAGTTCCTCGCGCAGTTCATCGTACTGCGCTTTCATATCGAGAAACGGCACAGATGTTTTCATCATTTGGAAACCGACTTCAAATATTCATCGTAATTGCGGATGTAATCTTCAGCCTTGTACACATCGGAAGCAAACACAAGCAACGCCGCGTCGGACGTGAATTTGTACTGGGTCGCCCAAACCTTCGGCGGGATGTGAAGCCCGAGGGTGGGCGAGTCCAGCCGAACTTCCGCGCGAACGTTTCCGTCATCCAACACGACAGAACACGCGCCCTTTACGCAAATGAGGAGTTGATGCAATTCCTTGTGGGCATGTTCACCGCGGACATCTTTGCTCGGCACATCGTAGATCATAAAAATACGGCGCGGCTCGAACGGCAACAGACCGGGGAATTCGGCAAACGTGAGGCTTCCGCGCAAGTCTGTGATCTCCGGCAGGCGGATCAACGTTGCGCCTTTCACTGGCAAATCCTGACTGCCGCTTTCTGGTTGCGCGAGCGTCTCTTCGGTTTCAAAATTTTCGGTCACATAATTGACGATTCGCGCAGGATTGCCCATCACGATCGAGTTGGGCGGAACATTTCTCGTGACCACCGCTCCCGCGCCGACCATCGCATTTTGCCCGATGGTGATGCCGGGCAGAATGGTCGCGTTCGCGCCGATCGAAGCGCCCCTTTGAACAACGATCTTGGAAAATTCCTTCGGATATTTTTTACTGCGGGGAAACGGATCATTCGTGAACGTGGCGTTCGGTCCAACGAACACATCGTCCTCCAAGCGGATACCGTCCCACAACTGCACGCCACATTTGACCGTGACGCGATTCCCCACCACCACGTCATTTTCAATGAAGACATGATCGCAAATATTGCAGTCATCGCCGATCACGGCGCCGGGCAACACATGGGCAAACGCCCACACGCGCGTGGCTTTTCCGATCTGCTTGGATTCAACAATAGAATTCGGGTGGGCAAAAAAATCAGCCATTCATTCTCCAGTATTTTCTTTCACTGATTGCTTTGGCTCTTGATAAATTTCGTCAATCACAAATTGCGGTCGCCGGCGGACTTCGTCGAGCGTGCGCCACAGGTACTCGCCCAACACACCGAGCATCGCCATTTGCAATCCAGAGTTGAACGCCAGCGCAACGATGATCGGAACATAGCCCTTGACTTCGATCCCATAAAAATACCAGTAAAACAGAACATAGCCGCCGTAGATAAATGACCCCACCGCCACGACCAGTCCCAACGCCGAAAGGATGCGGATCGGGAAAAAGGAAAAAGCCACGAACGTGTCAATGAAAAGTTTGACCTTCTTTGCAAACGTCCAACGCGATTTCCCTTTCGTCCGTTGCCTGCGGATGTAGGGAATCATCACGGGTTTGTACCCAAGCCAATAGACGAGGGTCATGATGTTCGTGTTTTTCTCTTGGATTCTGTTGAGGTCTGCAACTACCTGACGGTCAACGAGGAAGAAGTCGAATCCGCCGTTGGGGTAATCGGCAAGCGCAAATTTTCGGATCAATGAATAATAGGTATTGGATAGCGTCTTTTGCACAAGGTGTTCATCCCGATCTTGCCGAACGGCAAAGACCGCTTTACTCCCCTTTTCCCAGTGAGAGACCATGTCCAAAAATATCTCCGGCGGGTCTTGCAAGTCCGCGGAGATCATCCCCACGCAGTCGCCGGTCGCCACGGTGAACCCAGCCTGAATGGCAGACATCGAACCGAAGTTGCGAGTCAACTTGACGACTTTGATTCTCTCTGGGTTTTGAGAATGATATTCACGTAGTACGTCCAACGAACGATCCCCTGAACCATCGTCTACAAAAACAAGTTCGAGAGAATACCCCGGAAGTTTCTCTTCCAAAGAGAGCAGTTGCGGAATGGTATCCGGCAGGTTGGATTCATTGAAATAGACGGGAATAACGATGGAAATTTTCTTCATAGCCAAATAGTTTTCCCATCTTAACACAAAATGCCGTGTATCTGCACGGCATAATCGTCAATAGTAAATTAAAAATCGTAAATTGAGAGTGGGCCCGGCTGGATTCGAACCAGCGACCAAGGAATTATGAGTTCCCTGCGCTAACCACTGCGCCACGGGCCCCTCGTTTCAGTGAAAAAGTAATCAGTGACCAGTAATCAGCGCAACAGTAATTTCTACTGATAACTGACAAACTGATCACTGCTCACCGAACCAGAGCGGGAGATGGGATTCGAACCCACGAATATCAGCTTGGAAGGCTGATGCCTTACCACTTGGCGACTCCCGCGAATGCACGGGATTTTACCACAGCCTCAAATGTCATTGCGGGCTTGAAAGGACAAAGCAATCCCCTTTATACAAGGAACTACCCGATCAAATCTCTACCATCCGCTGAACGAGCAAACGACTCATGGTCTCTACGTCTAATCATAAAGTTGCCCGAGTTCCGAATTCTTCGGCAGAGATCCCTGTGTGGACCAGTGATCAAGATCAGATATCAGGATTTCGGTTTTTGCGATCAGCTCTCGGTTTTTTACTTTCTTTGCTAATGAAATCGCCCGATATAACATATCCTGTGCAAAATTCATCCACAAAAGTGACTCATCAGAATTCTTTTGTTCATCCTTTACACGAATCGCCTTACATGCCGTCATCGTCCCACAGACACGGACAGTCCAATCCCAACTCGGCCTAAGCGCATTAGCAATAAGGGAATCAATTACGGCAAAGTCCACATCATAATACCGTTCTTCTCCGTAACGGTCCCATCCCTGAAGACGTTGTATCTTGCCAAAATCACAGAAAAGCTCATTACCACTTATTGACCGCCATCCATATGCTTCGGCAAATCTATTGTTGACTTCAATACTGGAACATACCCAAGCAAAGAAAACGCTTGTATCTCTTATGCCTGGCGATTCTCTTCTGCCTCTATCCAAGTCTAAACGACTGAACTGACCCAAAAATATCCTGTCAAGAATCCGATACCAACGCTGACGCGAAGGCAATCCACTCACAGGAGAACGCCAAAGCCATTCATATTCACGAAGCTCGGAAAGCGAAGCGCGAGTAAGATCATATAAGTTCGACATAGATATCCTTTCTACTAGCTATCGATTAGATTTCGTTCGCGAGAGATTTAGGCTCCCGTTAGAACCATTCATTCGATGGGTATAGAGTTGCAAAGTGTTCCATGAGTAATCTATGAAAAAAATCATATCCATCTCCCACCCGTCGGAGAAATCGTAACCGCGTAGCATATTCCAAAAATGATAGAAGCCGCCAAGGAAGCATGTTGCTAACACCTAGAATTACTCGCAGACTGTAATACTGAATTAATGTAATACCTCCTATCGGCAGACCCACAAGAATACCTGATGAAACTCCGTCTACTAGCCAATTATTTGATTCGAAAATCAATCTTGACGTTAGTGCAACGATCACACCACAAATACAGGATACAACAAAAAAAGATATACGTGCAACGTAAAGACCTTCTCCAGGATACGCTATATGATTTGATTTATTGAAATAAAACGTATAAACATCATATAATAAGTATGACAACCCAATAAGCGATCCAAATATCAATCCGCGTTTCAACCCGAAAAGCAAACCAACTATAAGTGCAGCAGCGATGGTCAAATAGAAGGATTTTTCCCATCTGTTCAAGTTCAAGATAAACCTATCAATCGGTATGATACTTGTTTCAAGCCCAAAATACACCCCCGTGAATATTCCCCCAATTATTCCTAAACATGATCCTATCATAGGGCCGCCCAGGAGACCTAGACATAGTCCTACAACTGACCCAACAGATAACCCGACCAAAAACCGGTAAACATCTAAATATATCCCCCCTTCTAGCCACCGTGGCTTCATCCGGTCAAGGACAAAAGGTATTAGTTTGTTATCCTTCATCTTACGGGCTAGCCAAATCAACCAATTCTCTACATCTGCTCGGCTAAACAACGGAGCATCTTCACTTTTAGGATGTTTGAACATTTGATCAACATACACTTCAAACAGCTTAGCACGTTGAGCATTAATATTTTTCATTAGAAAAATATCTGTAATTTCAGCATCCTGGAAGGCTAAAGTCATAATGTTCAGCATCAAAGGCACACTTGCCAATTCTTGCATCTGCTCATGATTTTTCACCATTTGGTAGATTGCTTTAAATCTGGGGCCAAGACGTTCAAAATACTCGCTTATTTGGTTGAGTGTTAGCGGCGAAAGCACAACTGCGTTTTGAAGATCCAATTTTGCTTTCAGGGTTTCATAATCAGCAAGACGGCTACAAATTACTAAATATGCAGAACCATGTTCTCTGCGATATTGGTTTATGAGATAGATAAAGACATCTCTTTGATCGGCATCAACCTCATCCAGTCCGTCAAGCAACAAAAGTAAGCCATCATTAGCAACTAGGGACTTTGCCTCATTTCTTGATCTTTTATATTTAGAAACAAGGATGTCTACAATCCATTCAGCAAAAGCTAACTTGGAACGATCAGCCCGCCATGAAAGATTAAGGTAAATGGGTATAGGTTGCTTCTCATTATCTTTAGCGCGACCAATACAGGCTCGGCCTAATTCAAGCAACATGGTTGTTTTGCCAGAACCTGGATCTCCCAAAATTAACATGGCGTGCTCCATGTTATCAAAAACTTGAAGTATAGAAGTGTCCACAGGCAGGGTACGATTAGTACTATTTCGTTGCGGATTGATTACTGATTTCGGGTTTTCTTCCATTCCTAGATCTATAAACATTCCATTGTACAAGCTCGTTTTCAGTTGCTCATCTATCCAATCTTTCTCAACTTTCTCCAACAAGTCTTTTCGTCGTAACAATAATTGCGGATCTACAAAGCGTCGAACTATCTTTAAAACGTAATTGACGATATTAAAATTCCCAAGGATTTGAATACTAAAACTTCCAGCAATAGTTTGAACAAATTTTGGAATGTTTGAGTTAGTTAACTGATCATCAACGCCCCTCTCTTGAAACATATCTTTGTTTTCGACTTCTTCTGAAATATGAACTTCGATCTTCTTTTCGATTGTGTTACCATCGCCGACGACCTGCAAATTTCCATCGCCGTTGACTATTTGCCGAACCGAAGATTGGGTCCTCTTTGCCATTGAAAAGGTTATCTATCGTTTGGATTTTGGCGCACTTACATTTATAACATTGCTGTTACCAGCAATTTGGACATTTTGATCCCCAATCGCAGTTTGTATGATTTGTGTGCCGCCAGGAAGTGTTTCAATCCGTTTGAGCAATGAGTTGGCAATTTTCAAAAGTTCCCGATTCCTATTGGCTTTCGCCGCCGATACTTCTTCTTTCACAACCGCTTTGCGCGCCTCCGATTTGGGATTGGCATCCAATTCCTTCACGGCATTTACAACTTTACTTTTTGTTCCAAACTTCTTTCCAAGCAATTCTTTTAGTTTGGTGTAGGAATCAAAGATCGCTTGTTCACCTACTTTGGTCGCGCCCGTAGTAACTCCTGCGCTTACGGCAGCCAATATTGCAGTTGTAACTGTGTCCACATTCTCCTCCTTGGAAGACTCTTTCATTTGTAACGTTGAGTCGTCTAATTTTATCACCATCTCCCATACGGATACCAATACGACTTATCCTCGAAATTAAAATCCCAATGCACGTGCTTCGTCTCGCGGAACTGATCGAGTCCTTCGATGCCGAGTTCGCGCGCGCCGCCGGAGTATTTCATCCCGCCGAATGGACCGGCATAATTACCAATCACTCTTTGCTCCTCGGCTTCTCCGATTCCTCGATCAACTCGTGCGGAGTCGGCGCGCCGCAGCTGGGACAAATATATTTTTCATCGGCAGGCACATAGGCGCGTCCACAACTCGGGCAAGTGACCGACCTTGGCGCAACTGGCACCTCCACTTCTTTCACAACTTCTTTGGTCACTTCGCGCGTGCGAGTCCCGCCGCCGCCAAGCACAACGACGTTGCCAAGATTCACGCCGCGTGAAGTATTCACGGAAGGCGTCGAAGCGATATTTTTTGCCGCCACTTTCGGCGCTCCGCTAGATGGCATCGCCTTCGATGAACCGCCCGACCTGCCTTTCGATTTTCCGCCTGAAGAGCCGCTTGGAATTTTCCCTCCGCCGAACAACACGAGCGCCAACACAGCGACGATGACCACCGCCGCCACGGTCAGAAAGACGATGATGGCAGTCAATCGAATGGCGCGCGGGATGTTGTACAACTCATAGCCGTAACTGAACAGGAACACGCCGCCCACATAAAACGGAAAGAGCAAGCCGATCAAGATCAAACCCGTGTTTTGATCGAGCTGAGTTTCAACCCAGGTGAGATAGGCAACAAGGACGATCGTGCCTAATGCGCCCAGCGCGACCAATCCGCCGGGGACCATGATATACAACGGCTTGCCGGGCTTTGTGTCGTCGTGGTCATACTCGACCACCTCATGCGTTTTCGCGGCGACTTGTCTCGCGCGGTATTGTGATTGGGACATATCAATTACCTTTCGTCCTGAGCGGAGGACTGAGCGTTCGTCGCGAAGTCCGCAGTCGAAGGACAAGAACTAGCGATCATACACGCTTCGACTACGTTCCTCGCTATCGCTCGTCACTCCGCTCAGCGCGGGTTACTTTGACAACTCATCCGCCGTTTGATCCATCTGGGTCAAGATCACCGGCGCCTGCCCCTCCGTCAGATCGGGATGGCGGATGGTGTCAAACATATCACGGAAACCATCTTCCAACATGACTCGTACGAGCCGCCATGATGAAAGTTGCGGCGTGACTTCTCCGCTCGACAGATACTTCACCGCCTCTGCCCACTGGGGATGATCGGCTGAATAATCGGCGAGCAGGTCCACCGTCGAGGCACGAAGCGGGAAGAGTCCTGTGCTGCGTACCCAATCCGCTTGATTCTCCGGGGAAAGCATCCAGCGGATGAACAGCCACGAGGCAAGTTGAGTCGCGTCGTCTGAATTGAACACGATGAACGACGAGCCGTAGACGACGAGCGCGTCGCGATCCGCGCCGGGGAACGGGAGGGCGATCCATTCGTCGTTGTTGTTCGCGGCGGAAAACGCGCGGGAGAGATTCGGAAATTCTCCGAGGCTCGCGGTGGCGAACAACGCCTGCCGCGCGGCGAAGCGATCGTACACAGAAAGATCGGACGAGGCGACCCACGCGCAATTTTTTTCTTGCAGCGCTTTCAAATACTTGAACGCATCAACATTCCCTGGCGCGAGAAAACGATAACCATTCTCGTTCTGCGCGCCGCCGTTGAACGCGAACATCCACGAAAGCGCGGTGTGCGCGTCCGCGTCGATCAGCCAGCCGCCAAGCGGATCGTTCGTTGAATCAGAATCCTTTCCCAATGCAACGTGCGCGGCGCAGGCTTGCGACTCAAACTCGGAAGAATTTTCAGGCGGCGAGTCAAACCCAAGTTGGCGCGCCCAGGTTGAATTGTAGAGAATGAAGCGCGCGGTCCGTTGCGCGGGTGCGCCGAATCGTTTGCCGTCCACTTCATCCTGCCGCCAGATCACGTTCGCAAAATCCGACATGTCAAGCGCGCTCATCCCAAACTCCACATCATGCGCATACGGGTTCAGATCAAGCACGTCATCGCCCCACGCGAGCGCGTGCTCAGGCAACGCGATCACAATTTGCGGATTATTCGACGCCTCCAACGCGGCGGAGGTTTGCGAAAAAATTTCGTTGTAATTACTTTTTGATTCCGCGCTGACGACGATGCCCCACTCGTTCGTCGAATTAAATTTTTCGACCTGCGACTCGAACAGACTCGCCTCGGCGCCGAACCACGGATGCCAGACGTTGACCTGCTTGCCGCGCAGCGCTTCTTTCTCGACGCCAAGCTGGCTCGCCGCAGGCGTCGGCGTTTTCGCATCCTCGACATTTGCCGTCGCGCTCGGGCGCGGCGTTTGCGTATTGGAATCCGTTGTCGTTGGCGCGCAAGCGGAGAGAATAATTGTCAAAATAACCAAAGCCAGCGTTAGAGAACGCTGGCTACACAATGAATGATTTTTTTTCGTGTAAAACATATTCTCCATTTAATACGCCATCATGGGAATCGGGGTGAACAGCAAAACGAAAACGATGAGCATTACGAACCCCAACACGCGGCGGCGGGAGTCGAGTTCGGTGATGTCGTCCAGCGGCTGAGCGCGGACGTTGCCCAGCCAGTACAAGATGAACACCCACAGAAGCCAGCTGAAGTTGAACGATGCGAACGAAAACGTCAACAAGACAGGGAGAATGCTCAACGCGATCAACGCGCCGATGGCAAACGGAAAAATCTTCCGCGCTTTATCGCCGAACAGACCGTACGCCACATGCCCGCCGTCGAGCGTCCCAACGGGAATCAGATTCAGCGCGGTGACGAGCAATCCCGCCCAGCCCGCGAGCGCGACGGAATGAAGTTGCACATCCATGCCGCCGAAAGGAATGGGCGAACCTGAGAAAAAATATTGAAGCCAATAAACGGCTTGCGACAGCCCGCCAGTGCTGACAGGCGCGGGTAACAATTGACCGAATACCATGAACTTAGAAAACAGGTAAAAGATCGAATTCCCTTCAAGGAAACCAGACATTCCATCGGGCGCGTGTTGAATTGGACCCAAATTTGAAAGCGACAAGCCAATGAACAAAACGGGAAGCGCCACGATGAGACCGGCGATCGGTCCCGCCACGCCCACATCAAACAGCACGCGCTTGTTCTTCGGGATGCCGCGCATGGCGATGAACGCCCCAAACGTCCCCAGCGGACTGATCATCGGCGCGGGCAGAAAATACGGCAACGTAGCAGGGACTTTGTAAATACGGCAGGCGACGTAATGTCCCATTTCGTGCGCGAACAGAATGCCCATCATGCTCAGCGCGAAGGGCCAGCCTGTAAGAATGTTGAGAAGCAAATATTGAAAAGGAAACGATCCGTCTGCTGGAACGGCGCTTGGGGGAATTTCAACTCCCGTAAGCAACATGCTGACGATCGTGAGAATAAAAAGGATGATGTTGATGTGTACCCGCGTATTCGTCCGAGGCGTTGGGATGCTTTGCACCAAGTAAATGACTTGCCTGCCATCTTCGCCTTTTCTGAAGAGCGGGGTGAGGTTGAATCCGCGAACCGCGTCGGCGAGTTGATCGTACGCGGCGACGGAATCTTCGCCGAGCAGATGTCCTCGATAACGGACGATCCATTCACGCGGGTCGCCCGCGGTGACATCGTCAATGCGAAAGATTCGGGATACGTGGGAGGTGAGAACTTCGATTTCGGGGAGGGACATAAATCTCCAGAAGTGACAGTCACCTTTGAGGTGACTGTCACTTTAAAGTGTAGGCGAGAGTGGATGGGAGTCGAACCCACCGCGGCACGCAACGCGTCCCGCCACAGGTTTTGAAGACCAGGAAGCCCACCGGGACCTAACCACTCCCACGCGCAAGGATAATCGAAGGAGAGAGGGAAGGCAAGCAAGATTATCAGAAGGGATTAATGCTACTTGTGAGTTGTGGCGTCAGGCATAATTGTGCCTTTGAGGGTTTTAGCGGTTTTCAACTGTTCAGTAGTGACCAAAGCATCTTCCAAATAAGCATTCATTAGGATTGCATTACTCAAATCCGCACGCCGAAGATCAGCCTTGTGCAAATTAGTGCCTTCTAAATTGGAATTCTGTAGATATGCCCCAAGAAGGCTTGCGCCCTCAAAGTTTACACCGAGTAAGTAACAGTTGGTCAAATCAGCAAGTATTAGATCAGAATCCTTAAAATCTGCACCAGACAAATCAACGATCGGTCTTTTTAACTGAATAAGTTTTGACTCTTTAAGGAAAAGTAATACTAAACCTTTGCGCACTCGATCCAACCCTCGTAAAACAGTAAGTGTTCGTATTCTTGCAACGTTGCTAACTTCTTCATTTTTGACCGCCTGCAAATTATTCTCTAGCAGCAACTCGGTCATTCGATCCAAATATGATTGAAGTGCAGTTTCCTGCTGATGGTCAGTAGCAAGTTCACGCTCCAGTTTTGCACGGTCTTCAGCAATTTGACGTTCAAGAGCACGTTCAGAACGGTTTAGATAAAATGCTCCAAGTGCTAAAACCAATGGGATGATGAGAAGTTCCATCCAATCCCACAGAGACTTACCTTCGAAACCCGTATTTTTCAACCGAACAGTTTCAAAAAGAATAAATCCCCCAACTATGACAATGCTTGCATACAGCAGGTATTTTTGCCATCCTGATTTCATAAGACCTCACTTGTTGGATAGATTTTAGCCGATTGGTGATTAAACCAAAAGACCCGACAGGTTTCGGAAACCTGTCGGGTCTCAACTACGGTCTTATTTGATTTACACCATGCTGAATGAATTCAGAAATATACGGGAAGAGCAATACGCCCACCGTAACGAGACATAACATAGCAACGATGGTAATTCCGCCTACCCATACTGCGAATAACGCGAGCGCTCGTCCGTTTGTGCCGTCGGTGCGAGTTTCGCGGAGGGCGATGAATCCAAGGATCAACGCGGCGAAGGACAGGACAAAACCGGGCGGATAGCATATCAACGCGGTGAGTGGGACAGGCAGAAAGCCCGCGCACAATGCGAGAACAGCGAGAATAGAGAATACAAATCCGAGCAGGGCTTTGCGGTTGAAGGAGGAGATGGGAACGAATTCGGGAATCATATTCAAAAAGACCTCACAGGTCTGCGAGACCTGTGAGGTCTAATTCAGTCGGGGCGATAGGATTTGAACCTACGACCCCTTGCACCCCATGCAAGTGCGCTACCGGGCTGCGCCACGCCCCGATTGAGAGAAACGCATTATAGTCTCATTTGAAAATTTCGGCAACACAATGACATGACGATGTGATTATGCTATACTAGCAAAACAAGCCCGGAGTTTTCCATGAATAATTTGATCGAAGTTCAAATAGACAGCGTCCGCGTACACTTGATGACGCCTAACCGCTTGGTGGTGTTGAAGCAGGTCAATTCGGAACGCTATCTGCCCATCTGGGTCGGTCCGTACGAAGCGGAGGCGATCACCGTCGCGTTGCAGGAAGTGGAAGTGAGTCGTCCGCTCACGCATGACCTGTTGCGAAACATCTTCAACGCGTTCAACGCGCGCATCACGCGCATCGAGATCGTCAAACTAGAGAACGACACCTACTTCGGCGCCATCATCGCCGACTTCAACGGCAAGGAACTCAAGATCGATTCGCGCTCCTCGGACGCCATCGCGTTGTCGGTGCGCGCGCATGTGCCGATCTACGTCCACCCGAGCGTGATGGACGTGGCGAGCATCCTCCCTGAGCAAGAAGTGGCTGAGAATGTCGCTCCGCCCGCCAAAGCCGAGCCAGCCCCCCTGTCGAAAGAAGGAGCCGAGCGTTTGTCCGTCTTTGAAAATTTTTTGGATAAACTCGACTTCGACAAGCCCGATGAAAATAAATCCGAAGGCGACGCGCCGGACAAACCGAAAAATCCAAAGAAAAAATGACAGACTTTCTGCCTAACGAAGATATCGCCCCCGCCACGTCAACGGCAGTGCCGCACAGCCGCGAAGCCGAAGAAGCCGTCGTTGGGGCGGTGTTCATTAACCCCGAAGTGTATTACGACGTCGCGCAATTTTTGAGCGCGGACGATTTTTATATTCACCGACACAAGTGGATCTGGGAATCGTTCACGAGCCTGCACGAACAACGCATCCCCATCGACCTGCTGACTGTTTCGAACGAACTCGACAAGCGCGGTCAACTCGGCGAACTCGGCGGACCCGCGTATCTGACCGCGTTGGTGAATCAAGTGCCGTCGTCGCTCAACGCGGAGTCGTACGGGCACATCGTGGAGGGACATTCGATCCGCCGCAAGATGATCGACGCGGCGAACAAGATCGCTTCGATCGCGTACAACGAGAAGACGAACGTTGACGATGTGATGGACGAGGCGGAGAAGGCGGTCTTCAACGTCAGCGAACGGCGGCTCAAACACGACCTTCAACCGATCTCCAATGTGTTGAGCGAGTACTACGACCGAATTGACACGCTCGCGAAACGCCCCGATGAAATTGTCGGTGTGCCGACGGGATTTATTGATCTCGATAAAATGTTGACGGGTTTACAGCCATCGGACTTGTTGATCATCGCTGGTCGTCCTGGTCAGGGTAAGACGGGTTTTCTGCTTTCGATTGCAAAGAACGCGGGACTGACTCATAAAAAACATGTCGCCATCTTTTCATTGGAAATGTCGAATGAACAAGTCGTGCAAAGATTGATCGCGCAAGAAACAGGCATCGACTCGCAGCGTCTGCGAACGGGAAAGTTGCAAGAGAGCGAGTGGCCCCTGTTCACACATTCCATTGAAGTATTCGGCGACACGCACATTTATCTCGACGACACGCCTGCCATTACGCCTTTGCAGTTAAGGACAAAATGTCGCAGACTTCATCTTGAATTTGGTCTCGACTTGATCATCATTGACTACCTTCAACTCATGGGCGGCGACACGCGCACCGATAACCGCGTTCAGGAAGTTTCGTATATCTCGCGCAACCTCAAAGTGCTGGCGCGCGAGTTGAATGTGCCTGTCCTTGCGGCGGCGCAATTGAGTCGCGCCGTTGAACAGCGTTCCGATAAACGCCCCGTGCTTTCAGATTTGAGAGAATCGGGATCGCTGGAACAGGACGCCGACATCGTGATGTTCATTTATCGTCCCGATCAATATGAAAAAGATACGGTCAAGCAAAATGTGGCGGAGATCATCGTGGCAAAGCATCGTAACGGGCCCGTTGGGAGCGTGGAGTTGGTCTTCCGCGGCGCGTTGGCGAAGTTTGAGAATGCGGCGACGAGGGTATTCAAGCCCAATGAATAATTTGCCACAGAGACACAGAGAGCACAGAGATTTTTAATTGAGGTTTCGTGAGCAAGTTTAAAGGCTTCACAGATTCGGAAACATTCACTTCCCTGCCTGACAAATTCTTTCACGAGTTGTTGAAAGAGATCGACGATGTTGCGGAGTTGAAGGTGACCGCGTATTTTCTGTGGCGCGCGGAGAGTATGGACGGTCCGTTTCGGGCGTTGACGAAGATGGATTTCGACGTGAAGGAGTTGGGGCTGAGCGCGGAGGAGATCAAGCGGGGGCTTGAGAAAGCCATCCAGCGCGGGAGCCTGCTGAAGGTCGAGCGAGAAGCGGTGGTTTACATCCTGTTGAATTCGCCGAGGGGACGGGCGGGAATCCAAGCGATAGAAAGTGGAAAGTGGAGTCCGACCGCATCCGCGCCGCCGATGGAGCGACCGAATGTGTTTCGGTTGTACGAGGAGAATATCGGTCCGCTCACGCCGATGATCGCGGACGCGTTGAAAGACGCCGAAGAATCGTATCACGCGGAGTGGATCGCCGAGGCGATCGAGCTGGCGGTGAAAAACAATAAACGCAATTGGAAATATTGCGAAGCAATTTTGAAGCGATGGAAAGATGAAGGCAGGCATGGACAAACGAATCAGCGCGACGCTCGACAAGGTTCGGAGCGATACACAAAAAGCGAGTTCGCCGAATACCTCGATGGATAACGTCGCGCCGTTGCTCGGTAAACCCGATTGCCCATATTGCGGAGGTGTGGGCTTCTTGCGCGTGGACGTGCCAGTGGGTCACCAAAAATTCGGTCGGCTTGAGCCATGCGTGTGCCGCGCGAATGAGATCGCTGAAAATGCGCGTCAGCGTTTGTATGAGATGAGCAACCTCGAACGGTTGAGTCATCTCACGTTTGCGAATTTCAATTCGTCGGGCAACCCCAAAGCGGAATTCGTCTCGCCGCAGGAAGTGGCGAGTCTGCGCGACGCGCTCGACGCTTCGGAACATTTTGCAAAGACTCTCACGGGCTGGTTACTGCTCGAAGGTTCGTACGGATGCGGCAAGACGCATCTCGCGGCGGCAATCGCAAATGAATGCGTTCAGCGCGGCGTCCCCACGTTGTTCATCACGGTTCCTGATTTACTCGATTCACTTCGCTTTGCATACGCCGACCCTGAAACAACTTTTGAAGAACGCTTTGAAACGATCCGCACAGCAGACCTGCTAGTGATGGACGACTTCGGCACACAGAACGCCACGCCGTGGGCGCAGGAAAAATTATTCCAGATCATCAACGCTCGCTACATCAATAAACTTCCAACGGTCATCACGACCAATTTGATTTTGGATGAAGTCGAGAGCCGCATCCGTTCACGCTTGCAAGACGCGGAGTTCGTGAAATACATCCGCATCACCGCGCCCGACTTCCGCCGCCCCACCGAGACCAGCAACCCAGGCATCTCGATGCTGTCGCTTTCGCACATCAAGGATCTGTCGTTCGGCAATTTTGAAACGCGCGATGATGAGGTAGGCAAGGAAATCGTCACGACCATCACGAAAGAGCGACAAGATCGTTACGGTCGTCCCGTCAAAGACAAAGAGATCGTGCGCGAGAAGGTCACGGTGCAACACATCAAGCGATTGCATGAGGCGCTCGATGCGGCTGTCCATTTTGCGGAGGGTCCGAACGGCTGGCTGGTGATCCTCGGCGGCTCGCATTCAGGCAAGACGCATCTCGCCGCCGCGGTTGGGAATTATCGCCTACTCCTCGGCGGACAAGCGATTCTTGCGGAAGTTTCGACTCTGCTCGACTATCTCAAAGCCACCTTCCGCCCCAACTCGGACGTGACGTTTGACCGCCGTTCCTACGAGATCCGCACCACGCCCCTGCTCATGCTCGACGACTTGAAGGAAAGCGGAATCAGTTCCGTGTGGGCGGAGGATAAACTGCACCAGATTCTGAATCACCGCTATTATGCGAGTCTGCCAACGGTGATCACGTCCACGCTTGACCCTGAGTCATTTGCGAAGAGTTATCCAAGCTTATGGAATAAGTTGCTCGACACAAGCAAATGTCAAATTTGCGTGATTGATATGCCGCCGTACCGCAAGTCCGCGAAGGGGAAGAAGGCGGCGGCGAAAAAGAAGTAACAACAAGTGAACATCGGTGGTTGAGTAGGGGCGGCGCTGTTCCGCCTCGTATCGAAACCACCAAGTATCAAAAGCAATGCTTGTTAAAGAAGTGTATTTGCCATTGGTGGTTTCGACACGACCTGCGCCGCTTCGACTACGTGGCGCGAACAACACGCGCCACTCCGCTCAGCACGACAGATCTACTCAACCACCGATTTCTTTTTAAATCATCAACCTGATTGAAAACTCTCCTCAACGAGGCTTATGTGAATCTGCATAGGCACATCTGGAATCATTGCTTACATCTTGATATAAAGCGACAAGAATTTAACCTAGTTTAGGAGAACCACCCTGCTTACCTACTGTGCATGCGCGAAGGGCGCATGGGCGATCTACCATCCATCCGCAACGATTGATCGGCATGGAAAGGTTATAATTACGAGGATGGGAAATTTAGTAAAAGCCGATGATCGGGTAAATGAGAGACAGAAGCGATCTTCAATTCGACATCCGAGATCAAGTAAAGCATATGTAACGTATTTATACATGGAGGTTAGATGACAACGCCTACACCGACAATCTCAGAGATACGTCAATACCTATCGGGCTTTTCTCAAGAAGGCGGCGAGAACTGGCAGGAAGAGAATGAACGTTATTTAGACGCCCACGCGCATCGTTTCCATGAATCTCTACGGTTTATGCCATCTGCCAAACCGGGCGAGAGGTTGTTAGAACTTGGGGCGGCGCCTTATTTCACCACCTTATTACTGAAAAAGTATTATCCGTATTCCTTGTCCCTATCAAATGCGGTTATTCCCGGAGAACCCCAGGAAAGTACGATCAAACTCACGAAACCCGCCATCGGCGAGGAACATGTGTTTAAGTATCAAACTTTCAACGTTGAACTGGATCGTTACCCATACCCCGACCATAGTTTCGACACCGTGTTATGCTGGGAAATCATCGAACATCTGGCGCTTGATCCTACGCATATGCTGTTGGAAATCCATCGCGCGCTTAAACCAGGCGGCAAGTTGTTGATCACAACCCCCAATGTGCTCGTCTTGCGCAACATCCTTGCCCTGCTTAAAAACAGGCAAAATATCTATCATCCCTACTCGGGATATGGCGTGTACGGCCGCCACAATCGGGAATGGACGCTGGATGAATTGACCCAGATCTTAACCGGCTGTGGGTATTCGATATGCACAGCCGACATTGTCGACACCTATGCCCATCGTGGGTACTCAAAAATCTTAAAACGGTTCTTTCCATCTCTCCGCGACATGCTTGTTGTCCTCGCGCAGGCAGAAAACAACGCTCAACCGTACTATCCGGATAATCTCTATACATCCCTGCCGAAAAAGTACTTGGGCGAGAACCCGATGCCCAGCCACTTGCAAGACTCCTGACTTTTATTGTTGGGACCGACGATCAAATTGACGCAACCCCGCCCCATGTGGTACACTGCCGTCACAATTCAATAGCCCTACAAGGCGCTCTTATCCAGAGAGGCGGAGGGAACGGCCCGCTGATGCCTCGACAACCTATCAACAATGTTCTCATTAGACTACGTTGAAAAGGTGCCAATTCCTACAGACGGATGTTCTGGGAGATGAGAGGGTTTCAAACTAAAAACTGATTTGCCCTTTCTGCTCGTCTGAAAGGGCAAATATTTTTAAAAGGAGTTAGAACGAAATGAGCAACACTTTTATGACCTCCTCCAAACTGATGTTCACGTCTGAATCAGTGACGGAGGGACACCCCGACAAGATGTGCGATCAAGTCTCCGACGCGGTGCTGGACGCCTGCCTCGAGCAGGATCCGCGCTCGCGCGTCGCGTGCGAGACCGCCACCAAGACCGGCTTCGTCATGCTGTTGGGCGAGATCACCACGAACGCAAACTTCAACTACGATGCGCTCGTCCGCAGCGTGGTGAACGAGATCGGTTACGACTCGAGCGAAAAAGGATTCGACGGCAACACCTGCGGCGTGCAAGTAGCCATCGCCAAACAATCCGGCGATATCGCCATGGGCGTGGACAAGGCCCTCGAAGCCAAAGCCGGCGAAATGACCGAAGCCGAAGTGGAAGCCGTCGGCGCGGGCGACCAAGGCATGATGTTCGGGTTCGCGTGCAACGAAACGCCCACCCTCATGCCCCTCCCCATTTACCTCGCGCACAAGTTGACCCGCAGGCAGAGCGAACTCCGCAAGGACGGAAGCATCCCATGGCTGAGACCGGATGCAAAGAGCCAGGTCACCATAGAATATTCCAAAGGCAAACCCGTCCGCGTGGATACGGTACTCATTTCCACACAACATGCGCCGGATGTTTCGCAAAACGAGATCACCGAAATCGCCACCGATCAGATCATCATGCCCGCGCTTCCCGAAAACATGGTGGATAAAAATATCAAAGTGTACGTCAACCCGACCGGGCGATTCGTCGTCGGTGGTCCGATGGGCGATGCTGGCGTGACCGGTCGCAAGATCATCGTGGACACCTACGGCGGCATGGGGCGGCATGGCGGCGGCGCGTTCAGCGGAAAAGATCCCACAAAGGTGGATCGCTCTGCGGCATACGCGGCTCGCTACGTGGCGAAGAACATCGTCGCCGCGGGGCTTGCGGATCGAGTCGAAGTGCAGGTTGCCTACGCCATCGGAGTCGCGCGTCCGCTTTCGGTGAACGTCGAAACCTTCGGCACCGCAAAAATTGCGGATGAAAAGATCGCCTCTCTCGTGGACGAGCATTTTGACCTCCGCCCCGGCGCGATCATCCGCGACTTGGGCTTGCGCAAACCGATCTATCGCAAGACAGCCGCGTACGGTCACTTCGGACGGGACGACATCGAATTCCCGTGGGAACGGATCGACAAAGCAAGCGCGCTCAAACAAGCCGCAGGGTTGTAATCAAAAATAGCTGAGGAAGTAGCGCAACTGCGTCAAAGCAATCGAACACGATGTATCTGGCAAACCAAACTGTCTTCTAGACCCTGATAATCAAAAAAACGGACAGCCGATCGGCTGTCCGTTTTTGATTCGTATTACTATGGCGTGGCTGTTTCCGTGGGACTTGGAACGATGATGGTTGGCGTCAGGGTTGGGTCAGGCAAGACCCCATTCGGCGCCGCAAGACCGAGGTGAATCGCTTCGTAATCGAGGAATGCGTCTCCATTTGCATTGTTCGATTTCAAGAGGATGCGGATCTCGCCACCAGACGAAATGTAGCGCGAAATGAACGGCAGTGTCATCAACTGCTTGCGCCACTCCACCGAACTATCCACATTGGTAGCGCCGATCGTAAGCCACTTCTTTGACCTCCAATCGTACAGAGCAATGGTCCAGACCTGCACCGCAGGTCCCGGTGACTTGTAGTTGAGTTCCAAAACCATGCCGGTCACCTGCGAACGGTTTATATCCGCCGGGATAAAGAACGACTGGTATCCATCATACACGCTAGACGGCGTCTGGAAGGCGACATACGCCTGAGGATTGTTATCCGTTCCCTTTTGGTCGAACAGGCTCAAACTGGCGAGCGAACCGGTGACCGATCCTTTGCTGGTCGTCCATGCGGTCGGGAAGATCGTGCGGATCAGCGGCGAACCAGGGATGGTGGTATTCGTCGGGAATGGATTGATCTGCGTTGGCGTGTTCGTTGCCACAGTTACAGGCGTGTTCGTAGCCACCGATATGGGTGTATTCGTATTCACCGGCGGATTTGTTACTCCGATCACAGGAGTGTTGGTGATGGTCGGTAAACTTGTTGCCGGCGGCAAGGGCGTGTTCGTGACCGTCGCGCTGGGAAGCACAATGCTGGTGGCTGTTGCTGTATTCGATACGACGGTAGTCGGCGTCGATGTGAACGCGCTAGTCGCCGGCACAGATGGCGTGTTGGTGAAGGTTGCCGCCACAGTTGGAGACGCGCTCGGTCCCGCCGTTGCAGTTGGTCCGCCCGTCCCATTTGCCGCCTCAGCCCGGGCAATCACTTCGATCTCGCCAAGGGCGGCGGCATTGCCGCTCACCGAGTTGAACTGAACGCGCACAACGCGGGTGAACACTTCAGGGAAGTCGACATTCGTGCCTGTGTCGGTCAACGGGCCTGAGTTTTTATTGGCAACTTCAATAGTCCCTGCCGCATCGCTATACAAGCGGACGGTGGAATCCAATACTTTGTTCGATGAGTCGAAACTGGCGGGGTTATACAATCGCACCGTGCGAACGGTCACCGGGACGGGGAAGGTTAACGTCACCCATTGCGCGCTGGGGTTGCCGCCACCGCTCGACCAATAACGCGGGGAGGCGCCGTTGGGAATGCTCATCTTCACGCGGCGGTCATTGATACCGCTGGGCGAGCCACTGCCTGTCGAGGATACCGCCACGGTTGCGCCGGTGGCAAGGTTGGTCCACTTGGCGGCTTCAGCATTGGGCACATCGATCATGGTATGCCCGGCATGGCAACCGACACACGCAGTCACCGCGCCAGGACGACCGTAGTTTTCGCCAGCCACGTGCGCCGCGCCGGAGGATTCAAAATAGAACTTGTTATTTCCAACAAGCGGAACTTCGTAGCCCGGCTGGGCGGAACGGATCTGCTCGAACAATGGCACGTTGGCTGGGCTTTGTGCCGTGACAGAACCGTCCGGGTTAATCTGTATTTCTTCGAGCAGGATCGGCCAGTCGAAGGCTTCGATGGAGCCGGTCTGTTGTGAACGCTGGTGGTCGATGTAAAAGCGGATAGTGTTCGCCGAGCCGACAGGCATGGCATTGAGAATATTCACATCCACCGGCGCATTGAAATACACGTTCAACGCCTGGAAGGTGAACGTCCCGTCGGTGTTATACGGACCTTGCGCCAGCGGGGGAAGCAGGCTCGGGTTTTGGGTGATCTTATCGCCAACCACCGGGGCAGAGCGAGGGCGAATAGCGCGCGCCCGCAGTTCAGTAGTGCCGGCGTTATCGTACAGTTTGGTCAAGCCACTGCCATCGGCATTGATGATGTACAAGCCGTAATCCTGAGTCGCATCTTGCGCCCACGAAATGACCACGCGCCCATCCGGCAAGACATCCGGTTCACCGGCATAATTCCCAACGTAGACGCCATACGAGTTGGGGTTTGTCTTTACAAACTGCTGAACGCTTTCGTCACGAGTGGTGATACCGATGATATGCGAGTACCCATTGGGCCCGCGTTGGTAGCGGCGAATTCCGCCAAAGCCTGCGGCTTCCGTTCCGTTTGCCATTGGAAAGAAGGTGGTGTAAATGGAACCATCCGGCGCGATCGACCCGCCATAAGCATGGTTGACATTGCTTCCGTTGAACGTTGTGTTGGATTGACCCGCAAATTGTTCGAGGTCGGTGCCATCGGGGTTGATGGAGGCAAGGAACCAGGAATTGCGCTCCATGTTGAACTTACCGCCAGGCTCGAAACAGCGCGCGCCAGAACTGTTGAGGGCGCACAAACCATCTTTCATAATGTATCCGCCGCGCGGATCAGGGATGGTTCCCATGTCATTTGTAGCAACGCGGTGATTACGCCACCAGCGCGAGAAAACGATCTTCCCGGTCAACGGGTCAACCAGCGGGCGATCCGCACCGTTGCGTTCCGAAGTGATGCGATGCAGGTTAGACCCATCTCCGTTGACAACATACAAATTGCTGGTGCGCGCCGCGCCGTACATACCGAACGAGGGCCAGCGCGTGGACGAGAACACAACGCGTCCATCCGGAAGCCAGGCTGGGTCGGTGTCGTCATAGCGCGAGAGCGAGGAAGCGACGCCGCCAAACTGCGACATGTTCAGGTTTTGATCGGCGAAGGTGAGTTGCCTCAACCCTGTGCCATCCACATTGATAACGTAAAGCCGCCAGGCGCCCGGGTTATTCATCGGATTTGACGAATAGGAACCATTTGCCAGGCCGGCAAACACGATCTTTGTGGCATCGAACGAAACATCCGGCGCATTGACGTCGATCAGGTTCATAGACGCGGCGGTCGGATTGGCGCCGTCGATCAGGGTGCGCAGAGTGCCGTTCGCTTCACGAACGATCAACTTGCCCGGGACGGCAACTTGGAAGCGGCTGTAAGGCATCACGCCCGGCATTGAGCCGCCGGCAGGATAGTACACGCTTCCGTTCGTCGGGATCTTACGCGAAACGAACACGATCGCGTAACTGAGCGATTGCTCGCTGGCGCTGGCTTGCGCTGGCGCCACTGCTCCAAACCCTGTGGAGAGAAGCATGAGAAGGAGCAAGCCGCAATTTACGACTTTCCTTGCAATCTTTGTCGAAATAGTAAACATGGAACCTCCAGGAAATGAATTGCCTCAGTGTGGGCAAACCCTTTTCGATCAGGGTGTGCCTAAAGGTTACACGTCAACACTTTGTATTGAAAGTTTCGCTAAGTAAAAGTTACAAACATTTTTGTAAGAGTCATCTGAACAAAAGTACTGGGCAGACCAGGGTACCAGTTCGCCTCGTTTGAACCGCCTAACAAACATGCAAAGTGGAAAAGTCGATCCGATTCCCCCAACGAAGATATGTGTTCTAAAATCTTTCTGCCGACAGCGGTGTCAAATCTAACTGCGTTGATTCTCCCCTCGCCAGCTGAGAAACCAATTTGCCGGTGATCGGTCCCAACGACATGCCGAGCATGGCGTGCCCTGCCGCCACGATCACATTTTCAAGTTTCTTCGCGCGCGAAACGATTGGCAAACCGTCGGGCGTGCAAGGGCGAAGTCCGCGCCAAATCTCAATGACCTTTGCCTCCGCCAACCCGGGCAAATATTCTGACGAGGCGTTCCGCATTGTCGCCACCCGCCGGGGATTGAACGAAAAGTCCAGGCCGGCGAACTCAAGCGTCCCTGCGATGCGAAGCGCATGACCCAGGGGGTTGATCACCACACGCGCCTCCGAAAACAACAAAGGCAGGCGCGGCGTCACGGTGGGATTTTCCACTGTAATGCTGTAGCCTTTGGCGGGTTGAATCGGGATGCGCGCCCTCAACGCCCGCGCCACCTGCGGCGACCACGAACCACTCGCCAGAATGATCTGCCCAGCAGTGAACTCGCCGCGCGTGGTATGGACTTTCGTGACGCGCCCGCTATTGGATTCAAACCCAATCGCCTCGGTCTTTGTGTGGAGCTGGGCGCCTAACCCTTGAGCCTTTTCCGCCAACCCAACGACAAAACGTCGCGGATCGATGCGCCCATCGCGCGGATAATACACGCCGCCCACGATCGATGGCAAAAGCGCAGGCTCGAGTTCGAGCGCTTCATCGCGGTTGACCATACTGACGGGAATCTTGAACTCCTCAAAGAGGCGCGTTTCGCGTCGCTCTTTTTCAAGCGCTTGTTTCGTAAGGCAGACCAGCAATGAGCCCTTGCCCTCGAAGCCGAAATCAAAGCCGACAGTTTTTGCAAGTTCTTCATACAAGGCGCGGCTGGCAAATAACAGGTCGCGCAACACCGGCAGTGATTTCAACATCTGCCCTTCGCGGCTCGCCCACACAAAACGCGTCAGCCAGCGGATTAACTCCGCGTCCATGCGCAGCTTAATGTAAAACGGACTTTCAGAGTCGAACAGCCAGCGCAACCCATCACCCAGAGCGCCCGGCGAAGCCAATGGAACGGCATGACTGGGCACGATCAGCCCGCCGTTGCCATAGGAACACCCCGAAGCGATCTCATCCTTTTCGATGAGCATGACCTGCGCGCCTTGTTGCGCCAGGAAATACGCGGAACACACGCCAATCACTCCCCCGCCGATAACCAACACATCTGTTTTGAAATTCATAGAGCCATTATAGCAAACCATGCATCAATATTGGATCAGAGAATAATGGCACATTGGAAGTTGTCGCGCTCCCGGCCAGGGATCACATGGATTACAAATCGACAACGAACCGTTACATAACAGGATTAAAAAGCAAACTCTTCCAAAAAAGGATTATCATTATCGAAGTCCACAGGCGGGAAAGATACCCCAACGCCTGAAAACAGGTTGCACATGCTCAACAGCATCAAAAAGACGTACAACGGGTTTCCTTCTCTCTTTTGGGTCGTTGCCTTCACGCTGTTCATCGATTCCATCGGCAGTACGCTTCTTTTTCCCTTTTTCGCGCTTTACATCACCCAAAAATTCGGCGTCGGTATGACACAGGCGGGAATCCTCATTGGCATGTCGTCGCTTGCGGGCATCATAGGATCCACCATCGGCGGCGCGTTGACAGACCGCTTCGGGCGTCGCAGGCTGATCCTCTTCGGTCTGATCTTTAGCGCGGTGAGCAGTCTTTCTTTTGGACTGGCAAACGATATCAACCTGTTATATTTCCTCGTCATCCTTGTGGGTTTGCTCTCCCGCATTGCCGCGCCCGCCCAGGATGCCATGATGGCAGACATCTTGCCGGAGAACAAACGCCAGGAAGGGTTCGGCATCACCCGCGTCGTCTTCAATTTTTCGTGGATCATCGGCACCGCGCTCGGCGGATTGCTGGCAGAAAAATCCTTTTTCGCCTTGTTCGTTACCGATGCGATCCTCAGCAGTCTCGTCGCGTTCATCCTCTATGTCAAACTACCCGAAACCCAGCCCGCGCATCATAAAGAGGAAAAGACAAACGAATCTTTAAGAAAAACCTTTGCCGATTATCGGATCGTCCTGCGCGATGCGGGCTATATCTCGTTCACTATGGCGGGCATCCTCTCCCTGCTGGTGTATCAACAACAATATAGTTCCCTTCCCGTCTTCCTGCGCGACATACATGGAATTGCCCCGAATATCTACGGCGTCATGCTATCGATCACCGGGCTGGAGGTCGTTTTGCTCCAATTTTGGATCAGCCGAAAAATTCGAAAGTTCAATCCATTTCTCACCATGACCGTCGGCGTATTGTTTTTCATGGTGGGCTTCAGCATGATCGGGATTATCCGCGCCATTCCGCTATTTTTAACCGCCGTGATCATCATCACCATCGGCGAGATGATCATCTTCCCCACCAACCGGGTGATCGCCACCGCATTCGCCCCCGAAGACATGCGCGGGCGTTACATGGCGATCTATGATCTTGGCTGGACCCTGCCGGCAACCTTCGGACCTGCCGCGGCAGGCCTGATCCTCGATCACTACGACCCGCGCTTACTTTGGTATATCGGCGGGGTGTTCTGCGCGCTTTCCGCGTTTTGGTATTACCTGCTTCATTTGAAATTGGGAGCCGAGCCTCGCTTCCAACCATCTAATGACGAGTAACTGGTCAACTATCAAGTCTTTGAGAGCCTCCGTAGAGTCTTTGAGAGCCTCACACGCCTATGCTGGGAGAAACTTCAACCCGGAGGCGGCTCATGAAAACCATTTCCCTTTTTCTCGCGTTAATCAATTCCATCGTGGCTGGATTGTTACTCGCCCTCACCCTCTCCAATTCAGGAATCCGAGCAAATGAGATTCCATGGTTGGTAGCAAAAATTGTTGCGGGAGCGGGCGTCATTCTTATTGGCGCGCTCACGTGGATTGCCTGTGCCCGCACCGTCGCGCCGGGTATTCTCCCCATCGCAGGGCTATGCCTCGTTATCTTCGGCACCGCCACCCTCGTGTGGACGTTCCAACGCGGATTATTTGTCGATCACATGGAATACTCGATGGCTTTCTTTGGAGGCAGTCTCCTCGTTCAAGGCCTCGCCTCCCTGCTCGGCTTTACCAGTGACTCGAGAAGCATAGCGGCATCATAGCCATTGTGTACAATTCGAGGATGAACATCAAACCGCTCTTCATCATTCTTGTTTTGACATCCTCCTGCGCGCCGAATCCTTCGGGACAAACCGCTTCACCCTCCCTTACATCTGTAAACCCACCCCCGGCGATTTCAGCCGCCCCAACATCCACCGCTTCGCCATCTCCCACAGACACACCGCTCCCCACCGATACCCCGCTCCCAACGCCTACGCCAACGTTGACGCCGCTCCCCACTGTGGAAAATCTATCCGCCAAAGTGATCGCGGACAAGTTGAGTTGCCGATACGGTCCCGGCGCCGAATATCTTTACCTATTCGCGTTCAACGCCACCACAAAAGTTAAATTGATCGGGCGAACAGACGCCAACAATTGGGTATGGGTGGCAAACAAAGACCAAAACAACCGCGATAATCATTGCTGGGTAAACGCAAAATTCCTTGAAATCCAGGGCGATCCGGGGCAACTGCCCATTGTGTACCCCGGCTTGAAACTGCCGGTCTCTCCCTATTACCCCGGTCCATCATGGGCAACCGCCGAACGCAGAGAAGACGGCCAGGTTGTCATTTCGTGGGAGCCGGCGCCAATCAGCCCGGGAAAATACGAGGATGAAAACATGCAACAATACCTCATCGAAGTGTGGCGATGTGAAAGTGGACAAATCATCTTCGAAACCCTCGGCACAAATTTTCCCTTCATCACCGTGGATGTGGATGAGCCGGGATGCAGTGTCGCGTCGCATGGGCGCGTATTCGTGCAGGAAAAACACGGCTATGGCGGACCTGTTGAAATCCCATGGCCCCCAGCGAACGCGCCCTAACCCGGAAGTAAAAACTGCGCTAGTCAGCGCCCAACATGGATTGCGGTTTATTACCGACAGAGCCTAGTGATGGTGATGTCCATCTTCATGGACATGCCCATGCGCCAATTCCTCTTCGTTCGGCTCGCGCAAGGAAACAATGCGCACGTAAAAATGCAATTCATCTCCCGCCAGGGGATGATTGAAATTGAGCGTGACCGTATCGCCCTCGATGCGATCGACGCGCGCCATGCGGGCATTGTCTTCGTTATCGCGCACTGTTAATTCTGATCCCTCCTCGAGTTTCATGTCTTTGGGGAATTGATCGCGCGGCACGTCCATGAACGCGCTCTCATCGAATTCGCCGTATCCATCCGCCGGCTGAACAACCACCTTCTTGCTATCGCCAATCTTCATCCCCATCATCTCTTCTTCCAACCCGAGGATAATATTTCCATACCCGACTAAAAACTGCAACGGACCTTGCCCATCCGAGCTATCCAGCAACTCGCCGTCCACATGCAGGGTGTAATCCATCGACACCACCACGCCATCCTTTACCGAATCAATACTCATGTTAAGTTCCTTTCTTGAAGTGCGCTGATTGTATCAGCGGGAGGAAAACATGTACACACGGAAACCCGTAACCTGCATCATCTATCTCCTATCTTGCACCCTGCCATCTTCATGCCTTACAATTCCCCCATGCATTACGACATCTGCCTGCCATGGTATTGGGAATACGATATTGATTTTGTTCATTTCGTCGAAAAAGCCTGTAACGAACGAGGGCTGACGCTCTGGCAAGTTACGCCAGACAACCTGCTCGAATCGGTCAACGCCCTGTATAAAGGCGACCACACCTTCCACACGTTGTTGGACCGTTCGCAAGGCGAGGATCGTTTCCTCCCCGTCAATAACTGGGCAAAAGAGCATGACAAAAAACGCATCAATCCAGCGGAACTTTCTCTATGGTCTGAAGACAAAGCCACGATGCACCTCGAACTCATCACAGCGGGTGTCATCACGCCTCACACGATTCTGCTTCCCCCTTTTCTTGAACAACCCGTACTCCCCGAGTTGGATCTAAACCCTCTCGGAACTCAATTCGTGATCAAGCCATCCAACGAGGGAGGCGGCGAAGGAGTTGTTCTGGGCGCTTTCTCGCTCGAACAAGTACTGCGCGCTCGTATGCAATTCCCCAAACAGAAATACCTGCTTCAAGCAACGGTCATTCCGCGCACCATCCAGGGACGCCCTGCCTGGTTCCGAGTTTTCTACGCGGTAGGGAAAACATATCCCTGTTGGTGGCATCCGCTCACACATGTGTATGCCGAGGTCACAACAGCGGAGGAACATCGATACGGACTCGCTCCGCTACACGACATCACCTGCGCGATCGCTTCACTCTGCCGTTTAGATTGGTTCACAACTGAGATCGCTCTCACACTTGAAGATTTTGTCGCCGTGGATTACGTCAACGACCAGATCGATACCCGCATCCAATCGAAAGCGGTGGATGGCGCGCCGGATGAGATCATGCGGGATGTGGCAAGGCAGTTAGTTGGGCTGGCTAAAGGAGTCGATGAGTAAGGATGCAGGTATCAGTTATCCGTGAGCAATTAATACGCGCTTCGTATTGCTTAACCCATAGCCTGTAGCTTGTATTGCGCAACCCGTAATTCGCAAATCATCTTCATTTCAAACGGAGGCATGTATGCTAAAACCACGAGCGCGCGATTTGGGGATTCTATTTGAAGGGAGCACGGGAAGGTACAACGCTATTACCGATGTGGCAGGCGTCGAAGTCGGTTATTCGACGATCATCGAAGGCGAGTCGGCGCGGACGGGGGTCACCATCATTCACCCTCGTGGAAAATCAAATCACGACCCGGTGTTTGCGGCATGGTTTCCATTTAATGGCAATGGCGAAATGACCGGCGCGGCGTGGGTGGAGGAAGGCGGCTTTCTCGAAGGTCCTATCGGCATCACGAATACGCACTCGGTGGGAATTGTGCGCGATACGATCATTGAGTGGCAGGCGGAAAATAACGCTCTATTTCAGAAATGGTCATGCCCGGTGGTGGCAGAGACCGCCGACGGCTGGCTCAATAACATGAATGGGTTCTTCGTCAAACCGCATCACGCGCGAGAAGCGCTGAAGAAAGCCGAATCAGGTCCAATCGAGGAGGGAAACGTGGGCGGCGGGACAGGCATGATGAGTTACGAGTTCAAAGGCGGGAGTGGGACATCCTCAAGAAAACTTCCTGAAACGTTGGGCGGGTGGACAGTCGGCGCGTTCGCGCAATCCAATTTTGGGGTACGCTATCAGTTGACGATCGCGGGCGTTCCTGTGGGACGATACCTCACTGAGCATTGCGCGTGGACGAACGGCGAAAACCCATATACACAGGAACAAGGTTCGTTGATCGTGGCGATCGCCACCGACGCGCCTGTATTGCCGCATCAACTTAAGCGGATGGCAAAGCGCGTATCGTTGGGCATGGCGCGGACAGGATCATTAGGCGGCAACGGCTCAGGCGATATCTTTCTCGCGTTCTCAACGGCGAATCCCAACACGGCGCTGGCAGGTGAAAGCGGGATCGTCGATTTGAAAGCGCTCGATAACGAACGGCTCAATCCGCTGTTTCATGCAACGGTTTTTGCGACAGAAGAAGCCATCATCAACTCGATGATCGCGGCAGAAGATATGACCGGGCATCATGGGTTTTCTGTGAAGGCGTTGCCGCACGAAGAGTTGAAAAGGGTGATGAAAATAAAATCGTGAAGCCGGGCGTAAATCAAACCAGATCGAGCAATTGGTTACACATGCCTTGCCGTTTTATTTCCCCTCATCTAAAATAAGCAGGCGGGGGTTCAAGATGATTTGGTTCGATTGTGATCGATATAAGGAGGCGCATTGCGTTCGTAAAAACCAAATTTCACAACCAACCAGCCTTTGTGGCGTGTTTGCGCGCACCAACCCATCTATAATTTCTGAGGAGAAACATATGAAAAGGCACCTACCCAAGTTGTTTTCAGTCAGTTTGATTCTGGCGCTGATGTTGAGCGGACTATCAACCGCCAACGTTGCCCAAGCGGCGCCGCGCTCGTTTTCAAATCCCACCTCAACGATCTTCATCAACGAAATCCATTATGACAACGTTGGCGACGACGCCGGCGAATCGATCGAAGTCGCTGGCCCCGCAGGCACCGACCTGACGGGCTGGAACATTGTCCTTTACAATGGCGCCGGCGGAGCGACTTACGATACCGACCCGCTCAGTGGAACGATCCCGAATCAACAAGGCGGCTATGGGACGGTCTTCCTTTCCTACCCGTTGAACGGGATACAAAACGGAGCCCCAGATGGTATCGCGTTGGTAGATGCCAGCAATACTGTTATCCAGTTCCTGAGCTATGAAGGTGGCTTTACCGCAACAAACGGACCCGCCAGCGGCATGACCAGCACAGATATTGGAGTCGCTCAGTCGAGTTCGACAACGGCTGGTTCGTCACTACAATTGACCGGCAGCGGCGATACCTACGGCGATTTCACCTGGGCATCTACAGCCGCCCACACGTTTGGAAGCCCCAACACCGGTCAGACGTTTGTTGTGGCTGGTCCCACGAATCCATCCGGCGCAGGCTCCGCCTCCCCGGCGAACGTTGCGCCAGGCGACCCCAGCCTGCTCGCGGTCACGGTCACGCCCGGCACGAACCCCGCCAGCACCGGCTTGGCAGTGAACTGCGATCTTTCATCCATCGGCGGGAGCGCCACACAAACGTTCCTCGATGACGGCTTGAACGGGGATGCCGCCGCCGGCGACAACATCTTCTCCTTCTCTGCAACCGTAGACAACGGCACAAGCGAAGGCGTCAAAACCCTGGCGTGTTCCATTTCAGACGCGGAACTTCGCACAGGCAATACTTCGATTGCACTAACGGTGCAGGAGCCGGTCGCCATTGTCATCAACGAAATTCATGCCGACCCAGATGCCGCCAACGGCGATGCGAACGGCGATGGAACTGCGAACGCTACCCAGGATGAATTTGTCGAGATCGTCAACAACGAACCAGCGAGTCTGGACATCAGCGGCTGGACGTTGAGCGACGCCAACAGCGTGCGCCATACCTTCCCGTCCGGCACCGTGATCCCTGCCAGTTGTTCAATTGTCGTCTTCGCAGGCGGCACACCCACCGGAACCTTCGGCTTTAGCCTTGTGCAAACGGCTTCCGCCGGGCAGTTGGGGTTAAACAACAGCGGCGATACCGTCACGTTGAACAACGGCGCGGTGGATGTGGCGAGTTACGCATTCACTGGCGCGGAAGGCGGCGATGATCAATCCCTGACGCGCGACCCAGACGTCACGGGGACTAACCCGCTCGTCAAACATTCCATTGCCACCGGCTCGGGCGGCGCTTTATTCTCGCCCGGCAAAAAAGTGGACGGAAGTCAGTTTGGCGGCTGTCCATCAGAAAATAAGATTCACGATATTCAAGGCAACGGCGCAGCCTCCCCGCTGGCTGGGCAGACCGTAGTCATTCAGGGTATCGTCGTCGGCGATTTCCAGGATGGCGCCAGCGGCACGAACGGCGACTTCAACGGCTTCCACGTGCAGGAAGAGGATGCCGACGCGGATGCCGACCCGCTCACATCTGAAGGCATCTTTGTCTTCGACGGGAGTTCCCCGGCGGTCAACGTGGCAATTGGCGATCTCGTGCAAGTTGTCGGCGTTGTCTCTGAGTTCAATGGTCTCACCGAGATCACCGCCTTCACCGGCGTGACCATTCTCAGCAGTGGCAACCCGCTCCCCACCGCCGCAACCGTCACACTGCCGGTAAGCGCCGTATCCGATTTTGAATCCTACGAAGGCATGCGCGTGACCTTCCCGCAGGCTTTGGTTATCTCCGAATACTTCAACTTCGACCGCTTCAACGAGATCGTGTTAACTTCGGAACACCACCTCACCCCAACCGCCCAGTTTGAACCCGGTTCGCCGCAGGTGACGCAAGCCGTGCAAGATTTCCTGCTCGATAAGATCACGCTCGACGATGGACGCTCGACTCAAAACTCGAACCCAGCCATCCATCCCAACGGAAGCCCATTCGATCTCTCGAACCTCTTCCGCGGCGGCGATACGGTTGCGAACGTGACCGGTATCATGGATTTTGCGGTTGGCGCATATCGCATCCAACCAACCCAAGGCGCATCGTACGCCAGCGTGAACCCTCGCCCGGCTACTCCGGAAGATGTTGGCGGCAGTATCAAAGTTGCCTCGATGAACACGCTCAACTTCTTCCTGACGCTCGATACCACCAACAGCGACACTGGACCCGGTCCATGCGGCGCGAATCAAAATCTCGATTGCCGCGGCGCCGACGCTAGCCAACCGTTGGAATTCCAACGCCAGCGCGATAAATTGCTCGCCGCGCTAACCGGCTTGAACGCCGATGTGATCGGCTTGAACGAGTTGGAAAACACTCCCGGCGTCAGCCCGCTCGGCGACCCCACCAACGGGATCGTTGCCGGGCTCAACGCAACCTTCGGAGCCGGTACCTATTCCTTCATCGACACTGGCGTTATCGGCGGTGATGCGATTCGCGTGGGCTTCATCTACAAGACGACCACTGTCGTACCGGTTGGAGACTTTGCCATCCTCGATTCGTCGGTTGACCCGCGCTTCAACGACAGCAAGAGCCGCCCGGCGCTCGCTCAAACCTTTGAAGAGATCGCCACCGGCGCGCGCTTCACGGTCGTCGTCAACCACCTCAAATCCAAAAGCTCCGCCTGCACCGATGTGGGCGACCCGGATATTGGCGATGGTCAGGGTAACTGCAACCAGACCCGCAAAGCCGCCGCGCAAGCCATAGTCGACTGGCTCGCCACCGACCCAACGAACAGCAACGACGCCGACTTCCTCATCATTGGCGACCTCAACTCCTACGATAAGGAAGACCCCATCGACGCCATCAAGGCTGGCTCAGACGACCTCCTCGGCACCAGCGACGATTACACCGACCTTGCCTTCCACTTCCAGGGCGAGGATGCCTACTCATACGTGTTCGACGGGCAAACCGGCTACCTCGATTACGGTCTGGCGAACAGCACGCTCTTCCGCCAGGTAACGGGCATGGCAGACTGGCACATCAACTCTGATGAAGCCGATCTGATCGACTATGATACATCCTTCAAACTGCCCGCGCAGGATGCCATCTATGCGCCGGATGCCTACCGCTCGTCGGATCACGACCCGGTTCTTATCGGACTGGAACTTGATCCGCCCTTCCCCAGCACATCCGTGCTTGACAATTTCAACCGCCCTGCCTCCGCGCTCGGACCAAACTGGCGCGGCTCTACCAGCGCGTACAAGATCGTCGGCAATCAAATGGTGGATGTGCGCAACAACGGACCGATCTACTGGCGGAACGCTTTCGGCGTGAATCAAGAGGTCTTCGTAACCCTCACCGATGTGGATGAGGATGGGCTTGAACAAAACCTGCTCTTGAAAGTTCAAGGCTCGATCCTGCCCAACTGGGGCTCCGGCGCGATCGAAATACTGTACGACGCCAACACGAACACGGTCACCGTGTGGACCTATCGCCCGGATACGCTCGCATGGTACGGATATAGCCCGATCCCCGTCACCTTCGCGGATGGCGATCAGTTCGGCGCGCGCGCTCTCTCCAACGGCTTGGTGTTGATCTACAAGAACGGCGTCGAGGTTGGCGCTGTCACCCTCAACGCCGGTGACCAGGCGTTCTTCAACCCCAAAGGCGGCCGCATCGGACTCTGGTTCATCAACGCCAAAGACGCCTACTTCGACGACTTCGGCGGCGGGAATATCGTCCCGTAAGCGCGTTCAACATGCTTGACTGAGATTTTTAAAGTCAATGCGATAACAAAAACAGCCCCACGAAAATCGCGGGGCTGTTTTAATTTCAGCAAGCAATCGACCTTCACGTCCCCAACAACCCCTTCCCCGCCGCCACAGCCACCGCGGCGGCGCGGGAATCGACCCCGAATTTTTGGTAAACACTTTGCAGGTGGGCTTTTACAGTTCTTTCTGTGATTCCCAATTTATACGCCATCTCTTTATTGCGCTCGCCTTTTGCCGCGAGTTGCAACACTTGGAGTTCGCGCTCTGTCAGCGTGGAATCGGCTTGGGTGGGTGAAACAGGCTTCCCCTGAGATCGAGGCGCGAGCACGCGGGCGAGAATCTCTGGTTTGAGCAGCGTCTCGCCTTTTGCGGCGGCGTGGATCGTATCCAATAAATTTTCGCGGCTTGAGTCTTTGAGCAGGTATCCGCGCGCGCCCGCTTGAAGACCGCGGATCATCAGATCGTCTTCGTTGTAGGTGGTGAGGATGACGATGGCAATTTCGGGGAAGTCGTTTCGCAAATGACCGATGGCAGTGATGCCGTCCATGCGTGGCATTTGCAGATCCATGAGGATGACCTGCGGGTTGAGTTTTTTCGTTAACTCCAAACATTCCGCGCCATCCACCGCCTCGCCGACAACTTCAACATCGTCGGCGGTTTCGAGAATCAAGCGCAATCCCTCGCGGACGATGAGATGGTCGTCCGTGATCATCACGCGGATCATACAGAAATCCTCAAAAATCTTTTTGTACACGGATTTAACGGACAACACGGACAAACGCTGATTTTTTTATCTTTTTCATCCGTACGGCTCCGTGGAATCCGCGTAATCCGTGTACCGAAGAAATGGTCTTCATTGACTCTCAGGTTGTTGGAATTCATCACGGCCTCCCCACTACGAATTGCACGCAAGTTCCATTTGAATCTGACTCGATGGAGAGTATTCCGCCCGTGAGGCGCGCGCGCTCGCGCATCCCTATCAGCCCGTAGTGACCTTTCGCCTGTCGATTCACATCGAAGCCTTTGCCGCTGTCGCGGACTTCCAACTCCAGCGTTTGGTTTTGAATGAAGAACGTCACTTTCACTTTGTCCGCCTGCGCATGGCGCGAAATGTTCGTGAGCGATTCGCTCAAGATGTTCATGGCATGATCAATGATTTCGGAGGAGAGTTGATTCTCCGTTACTGAAAGTTCCAATTCGCACGCCACGCCCGCCGACTGTTTGAAGCGTTCCACTTGTTCGCGCACCGCATCCGCCACATTGACAGGCACAGCGCGGAGATTGTCAATCGCGGCGCGAGATTCTGCCAGCGTGCTTCGCACCCGCGCAATGGACTGCTCGACAACGGCGGCGGCGCGTTCATTGCGGTTGGACGCCAGATGCGCCTTAACCGCTTCGAGTTGCAAGACCAGCCCCGCCACGCCTTGCGCCAATGTATCGTGCAATTCCCGCGCCATGCGTTGACGTTCGTTTTGCAAGGTCAGCGACTCAATCTTGGCGGCAGAGGCGGCGAGCTTGGCATTCGCGCTTTCAAGCGACTCGGCAAGTTCGATGGCTTTTTGGCGTTGCGCGAACAAGTGATTGAACATCACCATAAACAAGACAAATGCCCCGCCATTGACCAGCAGTCCCGTCAGCGAACCAAAGAAGGTCTCGCGGTCTGAAAACAAATACAACATGCCCAGCAACAGGGAAACATAAAAAGCGCCGATCAAAAAGGCTTGGCGCGTATTGCCCCAAACCCCCAGCGTTTCGCCCACAATGGATATGGTGGCGGAAAAAAGGAACGCCAGCCCCACTTCAGAACGCCCATTGAGCAGGAACACAATTCCCATCATCACCGCTGTCTGCGCGGGGTAGTAGAAAAGAAACCAGCGGTTGTTACGGTCTGACCAAAACACGTTCAGCCAATACAACCCGATATGGAGCGGAAACAACACGCACAACGCCGCGAGCGCCGCGCTCTCACCCTGCCCCCAAATCGACTTAACGGACGCGATGCCCATATACCCTATCAGCAGGGTCAAAAAGATGTAGAACGGGAAGATCGTTTTTCGCTCGAAATTGATATTGTCGGCGTTCATACTTTGCATTGTACTTCAACCCTCCCGCGCGCATATTGTCCGAACGGACAATGTCCGCTTTGGGGCGGGATGGACGATGTGAATGGCGGGGCAAATCTGTAGAATGCCAGTCATCAGTTATCAGTTATCAGTGAACGGTGAACAGTAATCAGTTTCGCCAATCGTAAATCGTCAAAGGAGCCCCCATGTCCCACTATCTTTTTCTACTCATCGTCTTCGCTCTCAACTTCATTGCCGTCGGCGGCAAATGGAATATCCCGCTCGCCGCGTGGATCGTGCCTGTCTTTGCCCTGCGCTTCTATCGTCAAAGCGACAAACCCTGGCTCGATTTTTTCCTGCTCTGGCTCGCCACCGCCATCCCGCTCATCGTCTCATGGAACGGCGCCACCTTCTTCCCGCGCATCGGCGAAATCGGCTTCTTCCTTGCCATTGCGCCCATCACCCTGCTCGCCCTCGTCATCGACCGTTACTTTCACGTTCGCTTCCCCGCCTCCGCCTGGATGCTCGTCATCTATCCCATCGCCGCCACCGCGCTCGACTTCTTCCAAGCCAGCGGCAGTCCCTTCGGCTCGTTCGGCGCGCTGGCGTACACCCAACGCGGTTTTCCCGCCGCCATGCAAATCGCATCCATCTTTGGGATTTGGGGAATCAGCTTCATGATGAGTTTCTTCGCCAGCGTTGTCAATCATTTTTGGGAAGGAAACGCATCGCCTCTTTCCTGGACTTCGGCTGGTCTGCTCATCCTCATCCTTTGTCTCAGCCTCGGCAGGATTCTGCTCCCGTCTCAACCCAAGCAGACTGCCGTCATCGCGGGCTTTTCGCTCCCAGAGGGGACCCTGTCCAAGTCGCTGAATCAATTCAAAAGCGGGGATGAAGCGGGTTTTCGTCAAGCCATGGATGAACTGCACGCGGCAGAGTTGAATCAGATCCGCATGTTGGCTCAAGATGGCGCGAACATCGTCGTCATTCAGGAGGGCGGCGTAATCGGCGTCACCGACCAGATCGAGACGATGATCCAAAACGCAGGCGCGCTCGCCAAAGAAGAAAACATCTACATTGTCCTGCCGACGTTTGACATCGAACAAACTCCGCCTGTCAATTCCGTCCGCATTATTGACCCGAACGGCGATGTGGTTTTGCATCACATCAAATACGGCGGCAACATGTTTGAAGGCACGCTTAAAGGCGACGGTATTCTGCAAACCGTGGATACGCCCTACGGAAAGCTCAGCGCGGTGATTTGCTGGGACGCCGACTTCCCGAACATCATCAAACAAACTGGCGCGCAAAACGTGGACCTGCTCATCGTCCCCTCGCAAGACTGGCTCGGCGTGCGCGACATCCATGCAAACATGGTAACTTTCCGCAGTGTGGAAAACGGCTTGACGATCTTCCGTCAAACAGGGCAAGGCGTGTCATTGGTCAGCGACCCGTATGGCAAAGCGTTGAGCCAAGTGGACTCGTTTGATGACACCGCCAGCGATTTCGTCAGCGCGCAAAAGGTGAGCGTGCCGATCGCCTCCGTCAACACGCTATACCCGAAAGTCGGCGATGCGCTCGGCAACGTGATGCTGCTTGGTCTGCCAGGATTACTTGTTGGAATGTTCGCGACGCGACGCAAGAATAAATCAGTGGCATAATTGCCCAAACGTCCCGCAGGTTGATCGAACTGTACAAAGCGTTCGATCAAATCTGCGGGACGATTCAAATAAAGGAAACCTCATGACATCATACACCCTCCGAAACTATTCTTCTCTCGACTCTCCACGTGTTGTCGATATGTTGAACGCCAACCGAATCGCGCCTCGCGCAGTCGTGGATGGCGCAGGCAACATCCGCTTGATCCGTTATGTTCCATTTTCAAGTAGTAAAGTTGTTATTGAAGATGAACAAAAAAATATCGTCGGGTATGCGTATGTGGCAGACAAGGAAAATAATTTCGTCCTTGAAACAGGCGGCGGAGTCCACCCCGATCATTGGAATGCTGGCGTGGGGTCCATGCTGATCCAATGGGCGGAAGAGGAAACGCTCAAATTAAGCGCGAATGCTCCGAAAGGAGTTCGATGCGTCTTGCAGGTCAACATCTTTGAATCGGACAATGAAACCATCCAATTATTCGAAGACGCGGACTTTACCAAAGTCCGTGAGTGGGCGCATTACGAAATTCAACTTAACGGCGAGCATCCGCTTTCAAGCGACGTGAGGATTCGCTCTTTTGATCTAGATAACGATGACGATTGGGATCTGGTGGGACCCGTGCAAGATGCCGCGTTCATGGATCATTGGGGCGCGTATTCGCTTCCGCCTGTTGAAAACCCCGAGCCTGAACAAGCAAGCGATGATAATAATGAAGATGAGCCTGTTATAGATTCTTCCTATTCAAACGCCCAAGGATATTGCTTCCTTGCTTTTATTGACGATGAAGTCGCAGGCGGGATTTTGTGCAACGCAAAGTTGGTTGAGTTTCCAAACACCGGACGAGTCGGAAGTGTGTTCACAAATTCCAAGTTCCGCAGAAAAGGTGTTGGCAAAAACCTGATGCTTTCCGCGTTCAACGCCTTTTACCAAAACGGAATGCAGCGCGTGATCCTTGATACCGATTCTCAAAGCTTCACCGACTCATCCAAGTTTTATACCAGCCTGGGGATGCAGATCTATCGCCGCGAGTTTTTGTATGAAAAAGAGATCCGTGCAGGGGAAGAAATTCGGCGGCTGAGCAAATAAAAAAGACTATCCGCCAGCGATTTTTACTTTATAACCCAACTTCGTCAGCAAACCCGCGATCTTCTCGCGGTGCTCCCCTTGGATTTCGATCACGCCGTCTTTGACAGTCCCGCCTGTGCCACACTCCTGCTTGAGTCTCTTCGCCAGCGACTTCATCGCCTCCGCAGACAACACAAGATTCCTCACCAACGTCACCGCCTTGCCGCCGCGTCCCGCTGATTCGCGGTGGAGGTAAATGGTTTGTTGCTGAGGAGGAAGAGACTCCCCTCTCCCTTTGGGAGAGGGGTTGGGGCGCCGCGCTGAGCTTGTCGAAGTGGTGAGGTCTTTCTTTCGTAAGTCACCTTGCGAGGAGGACCAGACGGTTTTATTGTTTGCCATAATTGATTCAGATTCTATTATAAGCATGAAGAATCATCAAACATCCCGTTGACACCTCCTCCCTCCTCGGCTAAACTACACGAACAAGAGGAGATGTCATGCCTGAGAAAATTGCATCACACTTAAACCAGAATACGCCGCTCGTCACCGCGATCAATTCGTGGGAGATGTACCTCGCAGATCAGGGACGCTCACCAAACACGATCAAAGCCTTCCTCTCGGATGTGCGGTTGCTCACCACGTTCCTACCCGAAGACGCGACTCTCGGCAAAGTTACCACCAAAGAACTGAACCGCTATTTCGAGTGGATGGAAAAAGAGCGCGACGTGCCGTGCAGTCCGAAGACTCTGGCGCGACGTATCACTGCGGTCAAATCGCTGTTTCGCTGGCTGCACAAATTCGGCGCGTTGGTCGTTGATCCCGCCGAAAAGGTCGCCCAGCGGTCTGCCATCAGCCCCATCCCCACCGTGTTGACGCCGAAAGAGTACGATGAAACGCTTCTTGCCGCAGACCGTCATCGTCGCGCCTCCAAACCCGACGCGCGTCCGTACGCGTTGGTGTATTTGCTATTGTCAACGGGAATCAAAAAGAGCGAGACTCTCGGCATCAAACTCGAACATCTCGAATTGGATTCCCCCAACGGACCGCAGGTCTTCATCAAATATGCGACGCCCGCGAATCGCTATAAAGAACGGAAGATCACCCTGCCCGAAGATTGGATTCCCGCTTACGAGGAATATGCCGCCCAGTACAAGCCGCAGGAAAAACTCTTTCCGTGGTCACAACGACGATTGGAGTATTTGCTCGAAGACATCAGCAACGAAGCGGGACTCAACAAACACCTCTCCTTCGACATGTGCCGCTGGACGTGCGCCCTCAACGATTATCGCGCCGGTGTGGAGCCGGATGCGATCCGCCAGAAACTCGGCGTGTCGAAGATCCAATGGCGCGAGTTGTTCATCAAGTTGCAAAAGCTGGCGAGAAACAAAGGATAAGTCGCTGGTTTCGATACGGGGCGCCTCGCCACTTAGGTTGGCGCCACTACTCAACCACTGTTCTCGTTACCCCCTCGTCAACGAAAAATACAATGCCTGTCTCGTGGACTCCGTCAAGCGGAACGGATGCGCCGGGCGATAGCCGGGCACCCACACGATGCGTTCGCCAATGCACAAGAGGGGCCATCGGTCGCGCGCGCGTTGGGGCAATTTCACATTAATGAAGAAATCGGAAAGTTTCGTCTCGTGACCGTCCATACCGAGTGGCTCGAAGCGGTCGCCATCCTGTCGCGCGCGGAGTTCAAGCGAATCGGATAATTCCTGCGCATCCAGCCACACCTGGAACGGATCTTCGTTCGATTTCGCTTCTTCCATGGCAAGCGAGGCAATGTTCCAGCGTTCGCAGTTTAGTTTCCAACCGCCCGATAATTCAACTTGATCGGGAATATTCAACGAGATCACCGATTGTGCTTGAGGAAGTTGGGGCCAGCGTTCAACTGGCAGCGTGATGTGACCATCCACAACGTAGAGTAACGATCTTTCGCGCAACAAATGCAAGCCTTTAGCTAAGTCCATGCGTGTGGGATGTTCGGGGTCAGCGATGAAATTGACAGCGCGTTCGAGGGTGGCGTAGCTCGCGTCGAGGTTGTCGGGATGGAGGTGTTCCATGGCGCGGCGAATCAGGTTCCTTTGGAGTCCGATGCGTTGTTGGGTCAGCGCGGAAATATCAAAGGCAACGAAGTCCGCTGTTTCCTGGGTAACGACATCCTTCCACGCATCATCCAAGGCGTTTAACAGAATTTCGTGATCCCCTGCCAGAGATTTCGATGTACGCCAGATCGTCTCGCGGAAACGCGGATTGTACGACTCGAGTGTGGGGATTAACAGATGCCGCAAACGGTTGCGGAAAAAATCAAGCGAGGCATTACTGGGATCGTGCCGCGGACGAAACCCATTTGCCGCGCAATATACCACCGTCTCTTCGCGCCAGACATCGAGCAATGGGCGCACGATGGGGATCTCATCATCGAACATGTGGATGATCGTGCGGTGACTCATGCCTTTCAAACCCGCCAAGCCCGCGCCGCGAACAAAGTGCATGAGCACTGTTTCAACCTGATCGTCTGCCGTGTGACCCACCGCCACCGCTTGCGCCTTGTAGCGGCGAGCCTGTTTCATCAGGAAGCGATAACGCAATATCCGCGCGGCTTCTTCAATCGATATTTTTTCTTCGCTGGCAAAAGCGCGCACATCACCATTTTCGATTACCCACTTGAGGTTGAGCCGTCCTGCGGCTTGCTCGACCGTGTTGGCATCCGCATCGGAATCATTGCGCAGTTTGTGATTGAAATGCGCGACAACGACACGATACCCCGCCGTGCGTAGCGCATTCATTAAACACAAACTGTCGGGACCGCCGGAAACGCCCGCAATGATGGGTTTGTCTTTATGTAGTCCGCATTGTTCGCGGAGGGTGGAAGCAATGTGATCAAGCATGATTGTCTTAAACGCGGCGGACACGAAGATTTGAACTCTCTGCCTTCGCGAACTTTGTCCTTGTCAATAAAGATTACTTGCCTCGTTCGCCTCGAATGTACGGAACGCCCAACGCCGCGGGCGCGCCAAGGCGCTTGCGGATGGATTCGCGCGAGCCGATCACCAACACGATGACCGTGAACGCGTAGGGGATCATTTGCAAAAAGAAACCGAGGTAGGAGTTGTAGTAAAAGGGATTGTCAAAGCCGAGCAACGTGAGCGGACCTTGAATGTCGAGGATGAGGCGGCGGAGCGCGCCGAACGCGTACGAGCCGATCGCCGCGCGGATGGGATCCCACTGCGCGAAGATGACGAGACCCACCGCGATCCAGCCCTGACCGCCGGTAGTCAATTCGCTGAACCAGCCGGGAGCAACCGCCAGGCTGATCGAAGCGCCGCCCAGCCCTGCGAGCATTCCGCCGACGAAGACGTACGCGTAACGCAAACGAAAAACGTTAATGCCGAGCGCGTCTGCGGCAGATGGATATTCACCCACAGCGCGAAGGTGCAAGCCCGGGCGGGTGTGGTTGATGTAATACCACGCGAGTGGCGTCAGCAAATAACCGATGTAGACCAACACGCTTTGGTTGGTAAAGAAGATCGGACCGAGAATCGGGATGAGCGAAAGCAATGGGATGGAAAAATTTGGCATGAGCGAAACCGTCCCCGCCTTGCTCAAGCCTTCGCCAAGCACGAGGCTGATGCCCGCGCCGACGAGGGTGAGCGCAAGTCCGCTCACCACTTGATCGGCTTGCAAAGTTATAGAAATGAACGCGTGGATCTGACTGAGCAATCCCGCAACGATCATCGCGGCAAGCACGCCGATCCATGGATTGCCGGTGGCGATGGTGGCGCTGAAGGCGGTCATCGCGCCGATCAGCATCATACCCTCGACACCGAGATTCAAAACGCCCGACCGTTCGGCTAATACTTCGCCCAATGTGGCAAAGAGGAGAACCGTGCCGGTGGCGACTCCTGCTTGAAGAATAATGATGGGATCCATAAATGAGTTCTCCGATGATACTTTCTCAAACCTTTTAACCACAAAGGTCACGAAGGCACACAAAGGTTTTTTTGTTATCTATTCTGCAAAAATCTCAAATCCTTAACCACGGAGACACTGAGTCACGGAGTTTTTAAATTTTTTCCCTCAGTGTCTCCGTGACTCCGTGGTTCAAAAAGAGGTTAATAAATTATTCCTCTTCACCTTTCACAAAACGCACGCGATAGCGCAAAAGAAAATCGCTCGCGATCAAACAGACAAGGATGATTCCTTGAATCATTTTTGGGATGCCCGAAGGTTGAATCTCGCGTCCCGCCAGGATCAACGCGCCAAACAGAATCGAAACGACGATGATCGCCAGCGGATTCAACTTCGCCAGCCACGCCACGATGATGCCGGTGAATCCGTACCCTGCGTTGATGGGGGCTGTCTGTAATCGGCGGATAACGCCCGACACTTCGCTCATGCCGCCCAGCCCAGCCAGCGCGCCCGAAAGCGCCATCACAAGGATCGTGTTCTTCACAATGTTAACCCCGGCGTATTTCGCCGCATGAGGGTTGTCACCGATCAAACGGATCTCATAGCCCCAGCGGCTGCGATAGACGATGTACCACAACGCGATGGCGGCGAGGATTCCGAAGATCAAACCGGCGTGAGTCGTAAGTCCGCGAAAGAACGGGATAGTCTCCGCATAATCCGAAAGCCTCGGCAAGGACGCGTTCACCGGAAACTTCGGGCTCATCTGGAATCCGCCTTCGCTCCACACGCCGAAGATCCAATAATTCACCCACGAGACCGCGATGTAATTCAACATCAACGAACTGATGATCTCGTTCACGTTGAACTTCGCCTTGAGATAACCGGGAACTAATCCCCACAACGCGCCCATGCCCATCCCCGCCAGAGCCATCAACGGGATGAACATCCAGCGCGGCGATTCGGGCGCAAGCACAGGCGCAAGCACGATCGCGCTCGCTCCCCACGCGCCCATGATGAACTGCCCCTCCGCGCCGATGTTCCACAACTTCATGCGGAACGCGATCGTACAAGCCAGCGCGGTCAGAATGATCGGCGTCGCCTTCACGATCGTATCCGAAAGCACGCCGATATTTCCAAACGCGGCGCGCGCAATGTGCAGGTACGAAGCGAACGGATTGCCTCCCACAACTGCGATGACCACGCCGCCCAAGATCAACGCCACGACAACTGCGCCAAGCGAGATCAACAGCGATTCTTTTCCCGTCGGCTCATCGAGCCGCGGTTCGAGTTTGACGCGCCACCCGGTTCGTTTTTTCGTCAATGCGGATTCAGCCATGCGACGCGGCTCCCTCGTTTTGGATTTGATCGAGCGGCGTGCCGGTCATCATCAGACCAATCGCTTCGATCAACCTTTCGTCTGGTTCGCCCGCCCCCACCTTCACCTCCCCCATGATTTTCCCCTCGTAGATCACGTAGACGCGGTCGCTCAACGCGAGCAATTCCTCCAACTCTTCAGAGATGAGCAGGACTGCCGCATCCGCCTCGCGTTGGGTCAACAACAGACGATGGACACCTTCTATCGCGCCCACATCCAATCCACGCGTCGGCTGGACCGCCACCATAAAATTGGGATGCCCCGAAATCTCGCGCGCCAGAATGACGCGTTGAAGGTTGCCGCCCGAGAGCAGACGCACGGGCGTGTTCACCGTCGGCACGATGATGTCGTACGCTTCCTTGAGTTGCTGGGCAAATTTTGTCGCCGCGGTCATGTCTATCATCGAACCTTTTGAGATGGGCGCTTTGCGATAATTCTTCATGATGACATTATCGGTCACGCTCAAGTTGGGCGAACTACCAACGTGCGTGCGGTCTTCAGGAACATACGACATGCCGTGTTGAATTCCATACAACGTATCGCGGTTGCTGACCTTGTCTCCGTCCAACACCACATCGCCTTGTTTGCACTTGCGCAGACCGGCGATCACCTGCGATAACTCGATCTGTCCATTCCCAGCCACACCGGCAATGCCCACGATCTCGCCCGCGCGCACATGCAGGGACAATCCGCGCAAGGCGGGCAGACCTTTGTCGTTCTCCGCATGGACATCTTTCACATCGAGGATGATCTTGCCCGCCTCTTTCGGCTTTTTGTCCACGAACAATACCACTTCGCGTCCCACCATCATACTGGCGAGTTCCTGCTTGCTCACGCCTTTGGCAAAGACTCCCGAAGCGGTCACCTTGCCGCGCCGCAACACGCTGACGCGATCCGCAATCGAGGCGACCTCGTTTAATTTATGACTGATAAAGATCACCGATTTGCCTTGCGTAACCATCGAGCGCAACGTCTCGAATAGCCCTTCAATTTCCTGCGGCGCAAGGACGGCGGTCGGTTCGTCCATCACGAGAACGTCCGCGCCGCGATACAGCATCTTCAACAATTCCACGCGTTGTTGCTCGCCAACGGAGAGTTGCCAGATCTTCGCGCGCGGATCAACCTTCAATCCGTATGTATCTCCGAGATCGGCTATCTTCTGATCGTATTCGTTCAAGCGCATGAAAAAACGAGGATCATCGAGACCCAGCAAAATATTCTCGGTTACGGTCTGCGAAGGTACAAGCATGAAATGCTGATGCACCATGCCGATCCCCGCTTTAATGGCATCGCGCGGAGAAGAAAACTCCAGCGTTTTGCCTTTCACTTGAATAATACCTGCATCTTGTTTATATAATCCCGCCAGTACATTCATCAACGTGCTTTTGCCCGCGCCGTTCTCCCCCAGCAAGGCGTGGATCTCCCCGGTGCGCAATTCAAAATCCACATGGTCGTTGGCAAGCACGCCGGGAAACCGCTTGACGATGCCGCGCATTTCGACGACAAGAGGAGGCTGTTGCAAATCAGTTGTTGTGTTCACGGTCACGACATGCTCCTCGGGGGAATGTAGACAGGTAAACAAGGGAACACATACACATGTGTCTGCCCGTTTACCTGTCTACGTGTGTACCTGTGTGCCTTTACAAAACGGGGCAGAACCTGACAGCCCTGCCCCATTCATCAAACTACATTTACTCCGGCAATTCGGCGGTGATGCCTTCAGCCCACCACTTCATACAGACATCGATACTGCACGGCAGACCGAACTCGGGGAACGCATCGAGGTCAACTTGCTCGAGGCTCTGACCTTCAGGCAGAACAACATTGCCCTTGTTATCGTTGATCGGTCCCTTGAACACATCGAAGCGGGTGAATTCGCCAGCCAGCATCTGCGCGAGGATATCGCGCACTTCCTGGATCACGGCAGGGTCGAGACTCGCAACACCCGGGGTCAACGACTCGCCTTCCATGAACCCGTACAAGCCGAGCGCGCCGGTTTCGGCATCGAAGTAATCGTAGCCGGGCACATATGTGCCAGCGATGATTCCCTCGGTAATGCGGGCATATTCAGTGCCCCACAACCAATACGGAGCGGTAAGACAGGCATCTACTTTGCATGAGCCATACCAATCGTAGGTCACGCCATATTTGCCTTTTTCCTGCGCCACATCGGCAACCGCCGGGGTATCCGCGCCGGTAAAGACCACATACGCGCCGGCATCGAACAACGAAGCCGCGGCTTCCTTTTCAATCACGGGGTCATGCCACGTGTTGATCCAGCGGATGTCCATCGTGCACTCGGGGCAGGTCTTTCTCATGCCCAAGGCGATCGCGTTGCCCAAACGGATTTCTTCGGGGATCGGGAAGGTCGCCATATAGCCGAGTTTGGTTTCGCCATCCGCCTTCGCGCGCGCGCCAGCCAGCATACCGGCAAGGAACTTCATATTTTCCATCGCGCCCATCAAGTTGCCAAAATTCGTGAAGTTGGATTTGATGCCGGTGAGATGAATGAACATCGAGTCGGGGAACTCGCCTGCCACGATCTCCATCGGGTCGCCATAACCGAAGGATGTGCCGATGATCATATCGAAGCCTTTACGAGCCAGCGCGCGGAAGACCTGTTCCGAGTCGGCGCCTTCGGGCACATTTTCAATGTAGGCTACGTGGGTATTTTCGACATTCTCTTCAACGTACAGCAGACCTTCATAGTGCGCCTGCGACCATCCCCCGTCATCGTGCGGTCCGATCAAGACCATCGCGATGTTGAATTTACCATCTTCCACGGCTGGGATCTGGAAGCCTCCCACCTCTTCGACAGCGGGAGCGCATGCCGCCAGGATTAGCGAAAGAACGATCAACAAACCGAACACCTGCAAAAGTGACTTACGCATGTTCTTCTTCTCCTTGTTAATTGATTGACGAATCATAGGACAGTAGACTTGCGAATGACGTTCCCGCGCGCCTCCTTTCATAATTTGTCATACAAATCGCAGGTGAAACTAACGTCGTCATATTGTAGAGCCAAACAAGGATTTAAATCAAGTGTGAATTTTCACGGGTTACAAGTGAGCAAACTCCATATTTCAGCCAACGCCTCGATTCGTTTCGACTCGCTCAACGCGTCGCGCTCCGCGTTTTCAGCTGTCTCAGCCTCGACGCGTTCCCACAACCGACAAAGCGGCGCGCTCATCAATTCGGATTCGCTAAACGACTCGGCAGACAACTCCACCGCGCGACTCCAATCCCCCACATGCGCGTACCCTTCGATGAAAACGAATCGTTCCGACGGGTCGGCGGGTCGCAAACCCTCAGCGAACGCGGCATCCCCCAACGACGCGACCTCGTCCCACTGTTTGAATTGACGCGCCAAGTCCGCTTTTTGAAGGTAGTAACACCATCCATGCGCGGGTTCGGGAAAATATGGTTTCGGCATCTGCGCCGTTGACTCGGATGAGATCAACTCATAATTTGTCAGCCGCGAAGCAAAACGCATCAAACTTTGTTCGGGTATCGAACGGTTCACACGATCTACATCGGGGTCAAGAATCCGCATACAACCTGGCGGCATAAAATAAATTGCTAAGACCTGCGATGTGTTCCCATGAAATTGCCCCGCCAAATATTCGGTGAAGATAGGCAAGTCAGGTTCAAGTTTCGGGAGTGCATCACTGCGCAAGCGAGTTGTTGGATAAAGCAAAACATAATCAATATCTTCGCCGCGCTTCTCAGGCGCGTACACCCAATTGACGACGGGACTCAGTGAATTATCCGCATAATATTCCAGCGCGCCTTCGTTCATGATGATCGCGGTATCAGGCGCAATGCTCGGCGCGCGCCACGCGAGTTGCCAGAATAAATCTTTTTGAGTCTGCCAATCCTGTGCGTACTCATTCGCCGTGAGAAATTGCTTGCCCACCGCAAACGCGACGAGCGAGACCAGCAAGGCAATGCGAATCCGCTCCCAGGGAATCAGGTTGATGATGCCAGCGAACAATAAACTGACGCCGAACATAAACGGAAGCGTGAATCGGCTCGCGGGCCACGCCAGTGACGGGACGAATCCCACCAGCCAAAAGGGCCAGCCCGAAAGGAGGAGAGTGAAGATTCCCAAGCCGATCATCCAAAGCGAATCGGATGTCATACTGAGCGAAGCGAAGTATCTCCTTTGCGCCCGCGAATCTTGTTGTTGTGGATTTTCTTCACGCAAGGTCAACAAAAGTCCCGCGACCAAAACAAGGACCGCCAAAGCAACGACGACGTAATACGAATTGAGAATAGACTCCGCCGATGCGATGTTTGGCAACTGCGTCACTTGCATCCACGCGTCGCGGAGGACGAGGGTCAGCGTGAAGCGGATGTTTCGCGCAAGGTTGATGATCGTCTCCAATGGTGCGGACTTCAACGAATCGCCTAACCCAATTCCATAGACTTGATTATTAAAGATGAATAATCGCGAGAGAATTGCCAGAATGAAAACGATCAAGTATGGAAGCCAAAGTTTGAAAGTTCTCATCGCCCTCTCGCGTAGACTCATTGCCTCGCCGCGCAACGCGGTGAGGATAACTCCCACGCGCATGAGTTCCAACACGTAGAAATATTCCATCATCCACAAGTTGAGCGCGGAGAAGAGCAAACCAAGCGCGGTCAGTTTCCAATAGCGATTCGGTTCTTGCATGACGCGAAGCATGAGCAGGTATGAAAGCAAAAAGAAGAACAGCACGATGAAGAAGTGGCTATATAAAAACGCCGACCATTGTTGAGCGAATCCAGGGTAGACCAAAAAGAGAAGCGCGACGCCCAGCGCGAGGCGCGGCTTACCCTTCCACAATTTTTCAACGATGGCGAACACGATCACCGCGCCGAGCCAACGCCAGATCAACGCGAAGATTTGCCAATAGATGGGTTCATCGGGGATGACACTTGTGGTGACTTGGTACAGCAACCCCCACACGGGACGGTTGGTCGAAAAATATCGCGTCAGCGCTTCGGCGCCGAGTTGGTAACGAATCCACGAGATGGGCAGGTCGTCCCAATAAAAGCCGAGGCGCGGGATGAGCAATCCGTAAGCGAGGATGGCGACGAGGAGGAGTGTGATTTGAGGAAAATATCGCTTCATGTCTTAAAAGAAAACGCCGCCATTGCGAGGAGGGCTTCGCCCGACGAAGCAATCTCCACCACGTCTAGCAAAGCCCGATTCTCACGGAGATTGCTTCGTGGCGCTTTCAGCGCCACTCGCAATGACGGGTTTGGGCGGTTTTTGAGAAAAATCCTAATCACAACCTGTCAGCTCATAGATTTCATTCAACGCTTCGGTTCGTTCTTCGCTTGAGGTTGTTTGTGTTTCTATGCGTTTCCACAATTTGCAGAGGAGCGGATCAACGTAACTCTTCGAGACTTGGCGCGCTTCTTTGGATAGTTGAATCGCGTCGTCCCATTTGCCTGCGTGAGCATACCCTTCGATGAAGACGAATAACTCGACAGGATTGTTGAAATGCTCGTCGAGTTTGAACGCGGTATCGGCGAGACGATTGACCTCATCCCACTCTCCGAATTGACGCGCGAGTTCCGCTTTTTGGAAGTAGTAGCACCATCCATGCGGGGGTTCCGAGCCGTAGAAGGAAGGCATGGGCGCGGCAGTCTCGCGCAGAATCCGCTGGGGATTGGATAATGCCGACGCCTGGCGCATCAGGCTGAGGTCCGAAATGAAGCGGTTGTTTGTATCCAGATCAGAATCCAGCAAACGGAGACAGTACGGCGGGTCATAATAAAACGCGAGGGCATCCGATGTGTTGCCGTTGAAGTCGCCCGCGATGTAACTGTACCGAATGGGCGTGTTCGGCTCGAGGGAAGTGAGCGAGCCATTGAGGCGATTGCCCGGATAAAAGATGACGTAATTGATATCGTCCGCGTTTGCGTTGGGGTCATAGATCCAATTCAAGCCCGCGCTGATCGAGTTATCGGCGTAATACGCAAGATGTTCATTCATCAACACGAGCGTATCGGGCTGGAGCGCGGGCGCGCGCCAGCGCATTTGCCAGAACAGGTTTTTCTGCGCCTGCCAATCCCGCAAAAACGAATCGCCGATCATCACCTGCCGCCCCGCAGACAATGCCGCCAGCGCGGCGATGAACGCCACGCGAAATTTTGTTGGAATTAACTCAACCAGACCCGCGATCAATAAACACGCGCCGAACATGAACGACATGGTAAAACGACTCGCGGGAAACGACAGGCTGATATCGAGAGTCGCCAGCCAATACGGACCTCCGCCGAGAAGCATGGCGGTCAAGCCAATTCCGATCGCCCAGTATGCCGATTGTTTTTGGGTTTGGGTATTTGCGTTCTTGAAAAAGACGAACGCCAACGCGCCGACGATGATTACCACCGTAAGATACATCAGCGTCGTAAGCGGACCATCGAGCGCGACATTTGGAAACATAAAAATCGTTCCAAACGCCTGCGCCGAGGCGAGCCAAAGATCCGCCGCGATATTTTTGATCAAGCCGAGAATTGCCTGAAGCGGGTCCGCCCGCAATTCAGCGAAGAATACATTTTGATACGCCACATTCGTAAACACGAACACGCGATATAAAATATTCGCGAGGAAGACGAGCAGATATGGAAGCCAATGCCGAAGCGCGCGCAACGCCGTTTGAAATATTTTTTCTCCCCGCGCGTTTTGCCGCAATGCGTAAAAAATAACCGCGACGCGGACAAGTTCGAGCGAATAAAAGTATTCGAGCATCCATACATTCAGCGCGGAGAGGATCATCGCCAGACTGGTGAACAGCCAATAGCGCGAGGGCGAATTCATCGCCCGCAACATCAACAAGAACGACGCGAAAAAGAAACAGACCACGATCCAAAAATGCGCGGTGAGGAATGAGGCATACTGCAAGTTGAAGCCCGGATAGAGCAAAAACAATAACCCCGCCAGCGCCGCCATCTTGTCGCGGTCGCGCCACAGTTCGCGCGCGAGTTGCAACAACAACACCACGCCGAGCCAGCGCCACAAGATCGAAAAAATTTGCCACGCCATCGGCGCAGGCGGGAGGAAGGTCGTCGTCACCTGATACAACACCGCCCACACGGGCCGCGCCGTCGAAAAATATTTCGCCATCGCTTCGCGCCCCAACTCGTAACGGATCCACGTCATCGGCAGATCATCCCAATAAAAACCGTGGCGCCAGAACAACAAACCGTAGGCAAGGAACGCGACAATCAAAAAAAGCCACGGCGCGTAACGCGGCCCGGCAAACGATTCGATTTTACGAAGGAGAACTTTCATTTGAGAATCAATTCCATGCGATGACGATCGAACGCGCCTTCTGTGTACGAACGCGCCACGCGAAAACCAACCCTAGTATACAATGCAATCGCGGCGGCGTTCTCCGCTTCCACACTCAACTCCACAGATGCAAACCCCTTCGCGCGCGCGGCGTCGATAAACGCGCTCAACAATTCACGCCCTAATCCCATTTTGCGCGCAGATTCATCCACGCCAAGATACGTCAACTCGACCGCGCCCGGCTTCATCGTAACGGACGCCGATCTCAAGGAGACGAACGCCTGCCAAATCGCTTTTGGATTCGCCACCAATACCCTTAACACCTGGATGATAAACCACCCCCCCGCCTCGCTCATCCGACGGGCGACCTGCCCCGGCAGCGGAGACCCCACCACCCACCCCAGCAGATTCCCCTCCGCGCCCAACGCGCACATCCCAATCACCGACGAGTCCGCGCGGGCGATCTGGTAATAATGCTCAAGGAACGGCGCGCCAAGATCGGTCAACAATGAATGCAGGACGCGTTGATGAAGGAAACCTAATTTTTTTATTTGGTCACTGTTGAGTTGAGTGAGCGCAATAACATTGTATTTCATTGTTAGGTTGTTATAACATAGTTAACTCGAAATATCACGCAATGAAAACAGCCGACTCGTTTATCCAAGTCGGCTGTTTGATGATGCGCAGGTGTCTTTTACATGGGCGATGCGCAACTCCCGAAGAAGCGGATGTGATGATTGATTACCTTACACTTTCAAAATTGGGACGCTGATTCACGGCGAAAATCAGCGTTTTTCCGCGTCCAAAAAGCGTTGTGTCAGGTAATCAGATGTGATGATTATTTCCCGTACCCCATGCGGGCGAACAATCTATCTTTGATGATCCACTGGTGATAGAACGCCGCGCCGACATGCAGAAGAATGAGCAGGAAGAGCGCGGGCGCGATGAAACCATGCAGGGCGCGCGCCGCGAAATCGTGGAAGTTTGCAGGCAGAGACGCGCCCGACCCGAAAAAAACAATGGGCGGAAGTTTCGTCTGTATGGAGAGCGCCATTCCGCTGACCGCCATGAGGAACACCAGCAGGTAGAGCGCGTAATGTACGAGTTTGCCGAGTCCGTCCAGAAAGGCGTTGCCCGTGGATGCGTAGGCGGGATGCGGTGTCTTCATCCGCACGGTGAAGCGAACGACGATCACGATCAGCATTGCGATTCCCAATATCATGTGGATCGCCAGTGACGCGATCTTGCCTGTATCGTTTGGAAGAAAACTGGAATATTTGCCGAGCGCGAACGCGGCAAAGACGAGCAAAACGGTCAGCCAGTGAAGCGTGACCAGGCGGGGACTGTAACGAGCGGGCGTGGATTGTGACACGGAGACCTCCTTATGTGAGTTAAAGAAATTATAAAGACCCTTTGTGAACTGACCATGAAGATATGATGAAGCCAACTTGCCGCATTATCTTCGAAACCATAACAGGGCGAGGATGACGATCCACGTCGCTACGCGGAAGGACATGGCGCCGATGCTTTGGGTTGCGACCTGCCCGCGAAAGACGGCAAACAGGAGGACGAGGACAAGCGCGTGCAGGGTAAAGGTCACGATGGAGGCGGCGGTGGCGTAACGACTGCCTACCCAGAGCAAATACGCGGGGATGAGAGTCAACAAGCCAACGATGAAGTTATAGACGGGAAGCCACGAGAGCACATTGTAGCCAGGTTGCCAGCCGCGTAAGACCATTCCGCCTGCAAAGATGGACATTGCGCCGACGAGGAAGGCGAGGATGGAGGGAAGTTTGGCGAGGAGGGCGTTCATAGGGTTTCAGCCGCAAAATTTATTTGACCTCTTGCATAAATCATCCGACGTTAGAGAACGTCTCTTACGCAAAGCGCATTGTACGCTCTTCGCGCCGCACGCACTTTTGCAAGCGATTTATGTCGACTCGATCTTTCTGAACCCGTCGCGGACGATTCCGAACAATTCGTTGACGGGAGGAATCATTGCCAGCGCGTAGAGGACGAAGCCAATGCCATACAACACGCCGCGAATGTCCACGAGGAAGATGCTGATCCAGACCAGGATGCTTCCGAGGGTGATGCCTGCCAGGCTAAACCAACTGCCTCCAAGTTGGGGAGCTTCCTGTTTGAGGAAGAATCGGCGAGCAATGTATGGGATGAGGGCAATGCCGAATTGCAGTACCCAGCCGTAAATCAAGGACTGAGGCGCAATCGATTCGACGGGTCCGCCCGCGATGACATGAGTCAGAATCAGCGGCGCGACGAGGACGGGGAGAAGAATCCATGCGTATGAAGCGAGCATGTGCCAGCCGCCCGCCGTCGAGAGATGACCGCTGGCTTTGAGGGCGCGTCCCGCCAGAACGATCAACAGAATCGTGGCTGAGAGATGCAAGATCAAGCCTGTAATGGTTGGGGGAAGCGAGCCGCCCAGCCAGGGTCCGAGCACAAGCCCGAACGCGCCGAGCGCCATGCCCCAATATATGTAGGCGATTGCGCTCTTTCCGCCAAGCGGACGATTCGTAATCATGGGGATGAAGTCCACGAACAGCCCCGCGAAGACCAGAGACATGAAGCCCCACGAGTTGGCGTGGATATGCACTTCGAGCGGGACTTTGATGTAGAAGGCTTCGCTCCAGTTGAGCCACAAACCCGTGCCGACGATGATTCCGACGAGCAAATAAAACATGCCTGTGATGTAAAACTTGAGGCTGGCGGGAACGTCGCGGCCGCGCGCGTTCCAAAGTTGGAGCAAGAGGAGAGTTGCGGCGATGAAAATGAGCGTGCCGCCCGCGAAGATCATCGGATGGTTGACGCCCGCAAAACCCGCAATCAACGCGACCAGGCCCGCGTTGAGAGTCAGCCAGATATCCCAACGTAAGGCGGGTCTTGGTTTTTTTGCAAGCGACGCGGCAAGAACGGGAAGCAAGCCAAAGATGACCTGTGAGAGAACGCCAAGTGTGATGAAGTGGACGCGCACCCAGCGCAGAGCGGGAAACGCGCTGGCGAGGTTTAGGCTGACGAGCGACGCATCCGCTGCGGCGAAGAGGGCGACAAAAATATAGAGTAGGGTGGTGATGAGATAGGGGATGGGCATGGGGTTGTTCCTTTAGAAGATTTTGGTTATATCACCCGTCGGCGTTAGAGAACGCCAACTACGCTAAGATGCGCCTTTCGAACCCAGGAAGACGACGCGCGTTTTGGCGTTCATGCCGCGCTTCGACCCACTGGGCGCGATGACCGTAACGCCAGGTTTGATGGCAAAAGTCTCCTCGCCGACGGTCATCAGCCCTTCGCCTTCGAGGAAGTGATACATTGCGGCTTCTCCAGGATGAATGGGAATTTGTCCGCCTGCTTCAAGCCCAACCACGAGCGCTTTGAACTGCGGCGCGTCAATCAGGAACTGCGGCTTGGGTCCATCGGCGGCAAAAACGGCTTTGGATTTTATGTCTGGAAAATAGATGTCGGGCATGGCAACTCCTTGTATGCCCAAACTTTACCCCTTGCCCCCATTTCATGCCCCGACTTTTGTCGGGTAAATCAAGCGATTTTTAAACACGCATATCACGAGGAATACAAGAAAATCCTGTCTTCCACATCCTTTGTGACGCTTGTGGTCAGGATTTTTCGTCCCCTTGCGCCCGCGCCGATAAGCCCGCGCGATCTAAAATGCGGATGGATTGTCTGTCCATTTCGATCAATCCCGCTTTCGTCAGTTCGCGGATCACGCGACTTAGCACATCGGGGACAGTACCGAGTCGCGCCGCCAGTTCGGTCTGGTTCGTCCAGCGGCGGCGTTCAATCACGTCCCCTTCAGCCTGCTCCAACAGCAGACTCACAAATCGCGCCTCGACCGTTTTCAAGGATAAATCTGCGGCGAGCGTGACCAGCCCGACAATCTTGTCTGCCATATTCTCGATAATCTGCAATGCCACTTGCGGATGTTCCAACAAAATCTTGTCCAGCGCGTGACGCGGGAGAAGCCATACGCCCGACTCTTCCAACGCGACGGCTGTGGCAGGATTCGGCTTCCGCGCCAACGCCCCGACTTCATTGAACACCTCGCCCGCATAGAGAAATCGCAAAACCTGTTCACGCCCATCGGACGATGTTTTCATGGCTTTGAGCGAACCATATTGCAGGAAATACAAATTCGATTCGTTATCCCCTTCCCAAAAGATGACCGCATCTGGCGGATAGACTTTCCAAGCCGCGCTCTCGGCGATTTGCATTAACGCGTCATCGTCCAATCCGCGAAGGAATTCGGAGGCGCGCAGGCGTTTGAGAAACAGGTCGGTGTTTGTGGTCATGGATCGCGCCTGAGCAAATCATCCACCGTCTCCCTCCTCAACATCACCTCCACCCTCCCCTCCTCCAGCAGTAACGCCTCCGGGCGGCGCGCGCCGTTGTAATTGGACGACATGCTCAGGTGATACGCGCCCGCCACAGGGATGGCGATCAGCTCGCCTTCTTTCAGGTTAGGCATCGGCAAATCTTCAATGACCACATCGCCCGATTCGCAATAGGGACCAGCAATCGAAACCTTCGTATCGATCTCTCGATCAAGTCCTTCAACGGGTAAACAAGAGTATCTCGCGCCATACAACGCAAAGCGCGGATTATCCGCCATGCCGCCGTCGGTGAGTATCCACGTTTTGTCGCCGCGTTGTTTGATCGCGCCGACGCGATAGATTGCCACACCCGCCCGCGCCACGAGACTGCGCCCGGGTTCGAGATGTAAAACGGGGAGTTCGAGTCCGCGCGTTTTGCAACCCTCAACCACTGCTTCGGCAATTCCGCGCGCATAATTTTCAATGGAGGGGCTCGGCAATTCATCTTCGTGATACGCCACGCCCCATCCGCCGCCGGGACAAAAATGCCACTCGCCGTTGAATCCGATCTCTTTGGCAATGTCGAGGGCAAGGTCAATCGCGGGGATCAGCGGTTCGGGGTCGCGGAAGTTGGAGCCTTGGTGAAAATGAATCCCATTAATTTGCAAATTTGCTTTCTTGCTTATTTGCACTGCTTGCAATATCTCCTCGCGGGTCATTCCAAATTTGCTATCGTGCTGACCGGTCTGCGTGTGGGCGTGATGTGTTGAAACGGCGAGCCCGGGAACCAATCTCAACCACAACGATACTTGTGTACCTGTGTACCTGTCTACGTGTGTACATATCCTCTCCAACTCCGTCAAATTATCCACAACAATCGTCCCCGCATGTTGGAACGCAGACTTCAAGTCCGCTGACGATTTATTCACCCCATGCACAAGAATCTTTTCACGCGGCACACCGCCTGCGATTGCGATTCCGATCTCGCCCTCGCCGGTGCAATCTACCATCAGGTTGTGCTGTTGCGTCCATGCGGCGATGGATTTGCAGAGGAAGGCTTTGCCCGCGTAGGTGATGCGCGACTCGCCAGGGTAATACGCGCGCAACGCGGATTGATATTCCGCAATAGTCAGGTCGAGGGTGGCGCGGTCATATACGTACAGCGGGGTCAGGCGTCCATCCGCGAGAGAGGCGAGGGAATGTCCCGCAATGAAGAGCGAGTCGTCGCGCGCGCGCGTCGCTTCGGGGAAAAGCGCGAGTCGGTTGGTCATCCAAAAAGGATTAATGTTCGCCAAAGAACAAATCCCACCAGGTTTGAACGTTCGTCATCTGAGTTGGCGTGGGCGCGGGCGTGTTGAGTTCGATGGGCGCGGCGCCAGGCTGACCAATCGGCACGATCGGCAGATCGCCTTCTTGCACGTAGTGACCATCAGTGCGCGCCCATTCATCCACGGCGCCATCGGAAGCCGCAAACGCCACCTGCGTTTGAAGCGCGGTTTGAGTTTGCACTGCCTGCGTGGCTTGCTGTTGCACAAGCTCATATTGCTTGTTGAGCAAATTCATTTCCTCGAGGCGGCGATTGAACTCGAGCACAATGAACACCAGCGCGATAACGCCGATGATCGTGGCAACTCGTCGCGCATTGAAAGGGAGGGCGGGCATATCTCAATCTTAATCGCTCTCTGATTCTCTGGCAAGCGGATATAATCGGAGTTAAGGTTTTGCCACGAAATTTTAACCGCGCAGGACGCAAAGAACGCGAAGATTTAACAAAAGATTTCTTAGCGACCTTCGCGGGCTTAACGGTTCAATATTTTGTAGGAGACGCGCATGCCTCATGTAAAACAGATCAATCACATTGCTGTTGTTGTAGACGATATAGACAAAGCCTTATCTTTCTGGCGCGACGCGCTGGGAATGGAACTGCGCGAACTGCGCGACGCGCCTGCGGAGAAATCAAAAGTTGCGTTCCTGCCGCTTCACGGTTCGGAAGTGGAACTGGTCCAGCCCACTTCGGACGATTCGGGTATTGCAAAGTACCTCGCCAAACGCGGACCCGGCATGCACCACATCTGTTTGGAGGTCGACGATATCGAAGGTATGATGTCGCAGTTGAAATCAAAAGGCGCGCGCCTCATCAATGAAGAACCGCGCACCGCCGCAGATGGAAAGAAGTATGCCTTCATCCACCCTGAAAGCGCGTCGGGCGTGTTGGTTGAACTGTATCAGATCTGATTCGCAACAAGAGACGCGAAGAACATGCGAAGGGGTTAAATAAAATCCCTCCTATGCGTTGAATCCTTCGCGTTCAAAAAATCATGACCCTCTGGCAAAACTATCTTCGCCCCAAAAACTTATCCGAAGCCATGGATGCGTTCGCCCATGCGCCGCGTCCATTGCTCCCCATCGCCGGGGGAACTGATTTATTGCTCGATCTGGAACAAGGTCGTCATTCGCCCGTCCAAACATTGGTGGATGTGACATCCATCGAGGAGATGACACGCCTCGAGATTCGGGATGACCGCCTCTTCATCGGCGCCGCCGTCCCGGTCAACCGCGTCGCTCTGGACCCTCTAACTGTCCGCCATGCGGAGGCTTTGACCGAAGCCTGCAACTTGATTGCCGGTCCGCAAGTCCGCAACGTGGCGACCCTCGGAGGCAACGTTGCGCACGCCCTCCCCGCGGCGGATGGGACGATTGCCCTGCTCGTATTGGACGTGCAAGCCGAAGTCATCGCGCTCCCGAGAGAGCATCGGGACGATGTGAGCGGAGCGAGTGACAATGAGCGCAGTCGAAGCGCCGTTACACGTAAAATTCCCTTCAAAGATTTATTCCTTGGTCCCGGCAAATCCTCTCTCAACCACGGCGAGGAACTCATCGTCGGTTTTTATTTACCACTTACCAATTACCACCAAGCCTCCTGCTTCCAACGCATCATGCGCCCACAAGGAGTCGCGCTTCCCATCTTGAACTGCGCCGTCTGGCTCGAACGTGAGAATGATCTCGTCAAAGATATTCGCATCGCCGTCGGTCCCGGCGGCGGGACTCCCTTCCGCGCCACACAAGCCGAAGATACCTTGCGTGGGGCATCTCTCACCGAGTCAACATTTGAATCCGCGCTCGAAGGCTTGCTCGCCCAAGCCAAATTCCGCACCAGTGCGAGGAGAGCAGGGGCAGATTACCGCAGGCATATCGTCAGCGGGTTGTTCGGGGAGACGCTTGAGTCTGCGTGGTTCCGGGCAGGAGAGAAAACCACGGAGACACGGAGACACTGAGTTTTAAATTCTCTGTGCCATCCTGTGGTTAGAGACGAAAGAATGAATTATGCAACGCAACTTTCCAGTTCTGAAGAATAAGAACAATCAACCGCTGTTGGAGAAAGAACTGACCGATAAGATCATCGGCGCGGCGATTGAAGTTCATAAGGTGCTTGGTCCTGGTTTGCTTGAGTCGTCGTATCAAGTGTGCCTTGAACATGAAAGTGAATTACGGAAAATGCTGTTTGAACATCGGGTGAAATTGCCCGTGAAGTACAAAGGCATTGAATTGGATGCAGGTTATGAGATTGACCTTATTTACGATAAACGCGTAATTGTTGAGCTAAAAGCTGTGGAGCGTGTTATTCCCGTCCATGAAGCCCAATTGTTGACCTACATGAGACTCACAGGAATTCGCGTTGGATTGTTGATCAACTTCAATGTCCCTGTTTTGAAAGACGGCATTTTTCGCCGTGTCTTGTAAAGGCAAACCACTGAGACACGGAGACACCGAGAAAACAATTTAATAACTCCGTGTCTCAGTGTCTCCGTGGTTCAAAGATTAGGAAGTGATTTATGACTAACAAAATTTCTCTCGTAGTCAATAGCATTCAACATTCCCTCGAAGCAAAGCCGAATGAAACGCTTTCAGATCTACTGCGTGATCGTCTGCGTCTCACAGGGACAAAGATTGGTTGCGATGAAGCCGAGTGCGGCGCGTGCACTGTCCTTGTGGATGGCGAGCCTGTGCTGGCGTGTATCTATCCCGCCGAGCGAGCGGATGGGAAGACGGTGGTGACGATTGAGGGATTGGGGGAAGAATTTACCGCGAAGCACGCAAAGAACGCGAAGGAAAACAAAAAGAATCTTAGCGACCTTAGCGGTCTTGGCGGTTCGATAGCTCTTCACCCTCTTCAACAAGCCTTCGTAGAGCATGGCGCGGTGCAATGCGGATTCTGCATCCCTGGGCAGATCATGACGGCGTATGCGTTGCTCGAGCGGAATCCGAATCCGACGAGGGATGAGGTGCGTTTTGCGCTGAAGGATACGCTGTGTCGTTGCGCGGGGTATCCGACAATTGAGAATTCGATCCTCGCGGCGGCTGAATCGTTGAGAACTGGCGAACCTGTCAGAAAGCCGAATGTCCCTGATTCGATTCATGTCCATAACTCGGTTGGACACACACATCTGCGACCTGATGGAATCGAGAAGGTCAACGGCAAAGCAATTTATACCGACGACCTTGTCTTCGATAATATGCTGTTCGCCAAAGTTAAACGCGCGATGATTCCGCATGGGTTCTTGAAGCGACTCGATATATCGAAAGCGAAAGAATTGAAAGGCGTCCTCGCTGTCTTAACCGCTAACGATATTCCCGCCGAACGCAATCACGGACTGATCATCTATGACTGGCCCGTGATGGTGGGAGTTGGAGAACGCGTCAGATATGTGGGGGATGCGATCGCACTCGTAGCGGCGGAAACGCTTGAGATCGCGATTCAGGCGTCGGCGTTGATCGAAGCGGAGTTCGACCTCCAGCCTGTGATCACAAATCCCGTGATGGCGCGTCAGGAGGGAGTCCCGCAAATCCATGAAAAAGGAAATTTGCTCAAGCACATCAAAGTTCGCAAGGGCGATATGGAAAAAGGATTCGCCGAGTCGGATGTGATCCTTGAACATACTTTTCATACGCCGACGTATGACCACGCGTTCATCGAACCTGAATGTAGTATCGCGGTTCCTGAGGTGACAGTCACTTCGGAAGTGACTGTCACCTCCAAGATGAATATTTATTGCAGCACGCAAATTCCGTATCAAGACAGAACGCAAGTGGCGCGTGTGATGGGCTGGGATGAATCGCGCGTGCGCGTTGTCGGTCAACTCATGGGCGGCGGCTTTGGCGGCAAAGAAGATGTGATGGGACAGATCCACGCGGCGATGCTGGCGGATGTGACGAAGCGACCCGTGAAGTTGCTGTTTGATCGGCATGAAAGTTTGCTCGTGCATCCGAAGCGGCATGCGACACAAATTCGAATCAAGATCGGCGCGAAAAAAGATGGACGCATCATGGCGAGCGAGTCTGAGTTGTATGGCGACACGGGCGCGTACGCGTCGCTCGGCGAAAAGGTGATGACGCGCGCCACCACGCACTCGGCGGGTCCGTATGATGTGCCGAATGTCCGCGCCGATTGTTACGCCATGTACACCAACAATCCGCCCGCGGGCGCGTTCCGTGGATTCGGCGTGACGCAATCGGCGTTTGCGGTTGAATCAATGATCGATATGCTCGCCGAAAAATTAAACATCGAGCCAGTTGAATTGCGCCGTATCAACGCGTTGCATGTCGGCAGCATCACGAACACGGGACAGGAGTTGCGCGAGTCGGTGGGATTGATGGAGTGTATTGATAGAGTTTCAAGTGCCATGTGTCAGGTTTCGGGTTTGTCGGAGGGTGAGTTGTTTAAGCCGCGAGTTATTTATGAAACCGATTCTTACCGCGAAGGCGCGAAGGACACGAAGACTCTTGTGGAAGAAGGCGAAAAAGAATCTTCGCGCTCTTCGCGTCTTAGCGGTGAAAAAGATTCGCACTTGGTTCGTGCGTGGGGATTCGCCGCGGCGTACAAAAATACGGGACTTGGCGGCGGCGCGCCCGATATTTCCAACGCGGAAGTTGAGTTGTACGATAACGGCACGTTCGAAGTGCGGAGTTCGTCCGCTGAAATGGGGCAGGGACTCGTCACGGTCATGCGATTAACTGTCGCGGAGGAAATGTCTGTCCCGCCTGAGCAGGTCAAAGTCTTGGTGATGGATACGGACTTGACTCCGAATGGAGGTCCGACTACGGCGTCGCGTCAAACGTTTGTGACGGGCAATGCGTCGCGTTATGCCGCGAAGACTCTGCGCGATGCAATCACTGCTACGCTCGCTGAAAAATATGATGTCAAGCCTGAGCAAATACGCTTTGAAAACGGGATCGTCCACGCCAACGGACATTCGATGACGTACGCCGAAGTTGCCAAAGAGATGAAAGCGCTGGGACAACATCCGCGCGCATTGTACGAATACGAAGCGCCGAAGACTCAACCGCTCGGCACGGGCGGCGACATGCACTTTGCTTTCTCGTTCGGCGTGCAAGCCGCGGAAGTGGAAGTGAATAAGTTAACGGGCGAAGTACGCGTGCTGAAAGTCATCTCTGCCAACGACGTGGGCATGGCGGTCAATCCGCTTGGTTTGCAGGGACAGGTCGAAGGCGGCGTGATGATGGGACTCGGCAACGCCATCACCGAAGAATTCCTCATGGACAATGGTTATGTAGTGAGCGACCGTCTGGCGCGTTATCGCATCCCTGGGATTATGCTCACGCCTGAGATCACATCCATTATCGTGGAGCATCCCACAGCGGCGGGACCGTACGGCGCGAAGGGAGTCGGCGAGATATGCAGTATCCCAACCACGCCCGCGATTACGAATGCGATCTACAACGCCGTGGGTGTGAGGGTGGATAAGTTGCCCGTGGATCAGGAGTCCATTGCGCGGGAGATTTGGGAGAGGGAAGAGAAGTAGAAAGTGGAAAGTGGGAATTAAAACGGACTCTCAAGATTTCGAGCCTGAGAGTCCGTTTTTGGCGCTTTTCCATATCGGGTAAAATCAGCGCATGGATAAATTCCTCGGCTACCGATGTTCGTTGTGCGGGACGGAATATGCTCCCAACGAAGTCGCCTACACTTGCCCCAAAGACGGCGGCAACCTCGATATCCTGCTTGATTACCGGTCGCTCAAGAAAAAATTTCATGCCGAGGATATCACCAGCCGTGGAGATTTCTCGCTGTGGCGATACCTACCCCTCCTGCCGGTGAACGAACTTGCAGGAGGTCCCACCCCCCTCCACACCGCAGGCGGGACGCCCGTTTTCAAATTATCGACTCTGGCAAAACAGCTCGGTTTGCAAAACCTGTGGCTCAAGGATGAGTCTCGTAACCCAACTGCCTCGTTCAAGGATCGCGCATCCGCCATTGTGGTGGCGCGCGCGCACGAGATCGGCGCGGAGGTTGTCGTCACCGCCTCGACTGGGAACGCCGGCGCGGCTCTTGCAGGGATGTCTGCGGCCGTAGGGCAAAAAGCCGTTATCTTCGCCCCAAAATCCGCGCCGCCGGCAAAGGTGGCGCAGTTGCTGATCTTCGGCGCGAAAGTCATTCTGGTGGATGGCACGTATGACGATGCGTTCGACTTGACGATCCAATGCGCGGATGAGTTTGGCTGGTATTGCCGCAACACGGGCTACAATCCGTTCACAGCGGAGGGGAAGAAGACCGCCGCCTTCGAGATCTGGGAGTGGTGGCAGGAGGCGCACGCAAATTGGCATGATGAGTTCGGCGCGGGGCTGGAGCATCCGCCGTTGACTGTTTTTGTTTCGGTGGGAGACGGCAACATCATTTCGGGAATCCACAAAGGCTTCAAAGACCTGGTGGAACTCGGTTGGATGGCGAACACGCCTCACATCATCGGCGTGCAAGCAGAAGGGTCTGCGGCGATCTCGAACGCCTTCCACGCGAATACCGAAGTCATCAAGCCCGTCTCTGCCAAGACGATTGCCGATTCAATATCCGTGGACCTGCCGCGCGACGGCGTGAGAGCGGTCCGCGCGGCGAAGGAAACCGGCGGCGCGTACGTTAATGTATCGGATGAAGAGATCCTCAACGCCATTGCCGAACTTGGCAGGGTGGGCATCTTTGCCGAACCCGCCGGGGCGGCGGCGTATGCCGGAGTAGCGCGAGCAATTTCCACTGGGGTGATCGGAAGCGATGATCCCATCCTGGTGATAAATACCGGTAGCGGATTGAAAGACACCCGCGCGGCGATGCAAGCGGTCACCGAGGCGCCAATCATCGAACCGACCCTGGATGCCGTGAAAAAATTGTTATGAAACAGGATACGCCGTGGAGTCTGACCTTCCGATACACAGCGGGGATTCTTTTTTTCCTCGCATGTATAGCATTTCTTTTTTATGGGCGCGATGTCGCGCGGAACCTTGTGGTCGCCGCGTTTATCGCATACTTGATCAACCCAGCGGTTGTGTATCTTGCCAACAACACCCGAATATCTCGTAACACGGCGGTGAATATTGTCTATTTCTCGTCGTTGATCCTGCTTGTGGGCGTGCCCGCCACGCTCGCGCCCATCTTCTACGATGAAGCGCAGGTGGTGTTTCAAGACCTGCTCGATCTTTCGAGCCAATTGAGCGCGATATTGATGCAACCCGTTCAAGTGGGCAACCTGGTCTTCCACCTCGAGGAATGGGGACAAAGCCTGGCGCAACTACAGGGCGCGATCACCACGCCATTGCCCAAAGACGCGCTGCACCTGCTTGAAACAACCTCCGTGGGCGTGTTGTGGTTCCTCGTCATCCTCGTGGCGGTCTACCTGTTCTTATCCGAATGGACGGGCTTGCGCGAAACCATGTTCGACTTCGCTCTCCCAGCCTACCGCGATGAACTCAGGGAATTGTATCGCCGCATCCGTCGCATCTGGATGGCATACCTGCGCGGGCAGATCGTGTTGATGATCATCGTCGGAGTGGTATTCACCGTAACCTGGCTCATCCTTGGCATCCCCGGAGCGCTGGCGCTAGGCTTGATCGCCGGCTTATTCACGCTCGTGCCAGATGTGGGACCGTTCCTCGCCGCCGTGATTGCGGCAAGCGTCGCCTTGCTCGAAGGTTCGACTTGGATTCCTCTTCCAAACTTTTGGGTCGCGGTAATCCTCGTTGTCGTCTTTTTCGCATTAATGACCGTGAAAAATTTTTTCCTGCGCCCGCTCATCATGGGGCGCAGCGTGCACATGCACGAGGGTATCGTCTTCATCGCCATCATCGCCGCCACCGTGCTCGAAGGCATCCTCGGCGCGTTGCTCGTGGTGCCGGCGCTGGCATCCGTCATCATCATTGCGGGATACCTCCAACGCAGGATTTTGGGCTTATCTCCCTTCGAAGATGACGGCAACACACAATTTGTAGCGCCGCCCGAAAAAGTGAATCCGCCCCGACGCGGCTCGCGAAAATTAAAACTTCTGGATAAGACCCGCGCCTCATCCACCAATACAATTGAATCATCCGCCTCAACCGAATCCACTCGTGGGAAAAAATCTAACCGAAAGAAAACCTATCCATGAAAATTACCTTTTCGATCATTGTCCCCATCTTCAACGAAAAAGACAACCTGCCCGAACTCTATCGCCGCGTCCAAGAAGTGATGGACAAAACACACAAACCATGGGAATTGATCCTGATCGACGACGGCTCATCCGACGGTTCAAGCGACATGATCCGCGACCTTGCCAAAAAAGATAAGCGCGTGCGCCCGGTCATCTTCGCGCGGAACTTTGGTCATCAAGTGGCGGTGACCGCCGGGCTTGATTATTCGCGAGGTGAAGCGGTCGTGATCATAGACGCGGATTTGCAAGACCCGCCTGAATTGATCCTTGAAATGGCGCAGAAGTGGCAGGACGGATATGAGGTCGTCTATGCTGTGCGCGCCGAACGCGAGGGTGAATCATGGTTCAAGTTGTGGACGGCTTCGCTGTTCTACCGCATGATCTATCGCATTACCGATGTGAAGATCCCGCTAGACACCGGCGATTTCCGCTTGATGGATCGCAAAGTAGTGGATGTGATGAACAAGATGCGCGAGCGGCATCGCTTTTTACGCGGCATGAGCGCATGGGTCGGTTTCAAACAGATCGGCGTGGAATATAAACGCGCCGCGCGCATAGCAGGCGAGACGAAATATCCGTTCCGTAAGATGCTCCGCCTCGCGATCAATGCCGTAACGGGGTTTTCCTACTTCCCGTTGCAGGTGGCTACATTTTTTGGGTTCGCATCGGCAGGGCTTGCCATCATCGCCATTCCGGTCGTAGCCATCCTGCGCCTTGCAGGGACGCACTTCTTCGAAGGGCAAACAACCACCTTGATCTTCGTGTTGTTTTTGGGCGGCGTGCAATTGATCTCGCTCGGCATCCTCGGCGAATACATCGGGCGATTGTACGATGAAGCCAAGGGCAGACCGCTGTACATCGTGAGAGAAGCGCCAGAAGACCAATAAATGAAATAGGCAGCATGTAGTAAAAATCGTACTGCGTATCCTCAACCCCATGAACTTCCTCAAAGATAAAGATTTCCTCCGCGCCGCGTTGGCTCTGGCTGTGCCGGTCGCGTTCCAGCAATTGATCACCGCCTCGCTTAACATGATAGATGTGTTGATGGTCGGGCAACTAGGCGAGACGGCTGTCGCCGCGCTGGGGTTGGCGAACCAGATCTTCTTCCTGCTCGTCCTGTTCGTCTTTGGCGTGACGAGCGGCATGTCCATTTTTACGGCGCAGTATTGGGGGAAAGGGGATGTGGAGAGGATCCGCAAGGTGTTGGGGATTTGTCTCATCGTCGCGGCTTCGGTCGCGGCGATGTTTTCTCTGGCGGCGGTGTTCATCCCCGAAACGCTGATGTCGTTTTATACCGATGATTCTGAAGTGATCAAACTCGGCAGTGACTATCTGTGCATTGTGGGGCTGAGTTATGTGTTGATGGCGATCTCGTTCTCATACATTTCCATCCTGCGGAGCATCACGCAAGTGACGTTGACCGTCATTGTCTCTGTGCTGGCATTGTCTCTAAAAACCGTCCTTGGGTACACGCTGATCTTCGGGCATTTTGGTTTGCCTGCCTTGGGCGTGCGCGGCGCGGCAATTGGCACCGCAACAGGTTGGGCATTCGAATGTGTGTTGTTGTTGATCCTTGTCTACGCTCGGAAAACCCCGCTCGCCGCAAATCCGCTTACATTCTTTCACTTTGACCGCGCGTTTCTGTTCAACGTATTGCGCACCTCCATGCCTGCCGCGCTCAACGAAGTCATCTGGTCGTTCGGTATCACGCTTTACAATGCGGTCTACGCGCGCATCGGCACAGATGCCATCGCGGCGATCAACATCAACGCGACCATCGAAGAGCTCATGTTTGTTTTGTTCATCGGCTTGGGCAATGCCTGCTCGGTGCTGGTCGGCAACAAGATTGGCGAAAAAGATAAAGAAACCGCCTTCGAATATAGCCGCCGATTTATCATCGTGACCGTGGCGTTTTCGGCGTTGGGCGGCGTGATCGTATTCTTTTCACGCGGCTTGATCGCCGGGTTATATCAGGTCTCCAATTCCGCCATATTCGATCTGATGAACATCATGGCGGTCTATGCATTCTCGTCGTGGCTGCGCGCCTACAATTTCATGCTATTCATCGGCGCATTGCGCGCAGGCGGCGACACGCGCTACGCCATGTTCACCGAACTATTTTCGATCTGGCTCATTGGCGTGCCCGCCGCGCTCATCGGCGGATTTGTCCTGCATCTCCCCGTCTATTATGTGTACGCGCTTGTGCTGTTGGAAGAACTCGCCAAAGCGATCGTCATCACGCGGCGTTATCTCTCCCGCAAGTGGATTCACGACCTCGTCAACGTGACCGGGGACTGACCCCCGCTTCTTTCCACGGGTGAGCCTGATTCTTGAACCTCGGCGACTCTTTCCCCTCGGCTATAATCACGCCATGAAGCGCGCAATTTGCATCGGTGCTCTTTTTCTTTTTGGTTGCGCTTCACCTACACCCACGCTTGTTTCAGGAGACGATGACATGCTTGCTGTTCGCTACCTAGCCCTCGGCGATTCCTACACCATCGGCGAAAGCGTGGACGAGGCTGAACGTTGGCTCAACCAACTCGCATCCCTGGTTGAATCATCCCCCCAAATTGCTTCGCAATTTGGGGGGATTGAGGGGGGTGTCGAAGTCACCATCATTGCCCGCACAGGCTGGACGACCGACGAACTTTGGGATGGAATTCAAGCGCAGAAGATCAATCCGCCGTACGATTTGGTCTCCCTGCTGATCGGCGTCAACAACCAATATCGCGGACGCGACCTCGAAGAATACCGCGAGCAGTTTGTTCTCTTGTTGAACAAATCCATCGAATACGCGGGCGGCGACGCGAACCGCGTTATCGTGCTATCCATCCCCGATTGGGGCGTGACTCCATTCGCAGGCGACCGCGACAGTAAGAAAATAGCGGACGAAATCAACCAATACAATGCAGTCAACCGCGCAGAGACTGAAAAAGCGGGCGCGCATTACATTGACATCACGCCCGTCTCGCGCGAAGCAGTGAACGATCCATCATTGATCGCTGGCGACGGTCTGCATCCCTCAGGCAAAATGTACGCTGAATGGGCGAGGCTTGCGTTGCCGGTGGTGTTAGAGATACTAGCGAAGTAAACAGGTAAACACGTAGATACGTACACACGATTCACCTGTTTACCTGTCTACTTGTGTACTTGTCTACATTCATCCCAAGGAGCCACCCATGCCAAAAATCAACTACGACAAACTGCAAGACTATCTCACCTCCCTCGTGCCGCTGCGTGATGCGGAAATGCAAAAGATGGAAGAATACGCCGAGAAAAATAAATTCCCTGCCCTCGGCGCGGCGTGCGGATATTACTGCTATCAACTCGCGCGCATGATTCGGGCGACATCCGTGTTTGAGCTTGGCTCAGGCTACGGATATTCCACCGCGTGGTTTGCGAAGGCGGTCCGCGAAAACGGTGGCGGAGTTGTGCATCACACCGTCTGGGACGACAAACTCTCCGCGATGGCGAAAGATCACCTCTCCAAACTTGGCTACTCAGACATGGTCACATTTCACAATGCCGAAGCGGTCGAGTCGTTGCGAAAAACATCGGGTCCCTTCGATATCATCTTCAACGACATAGACAAGGAAGGCTATCCCGATTCGCTGCCCGTCATCAAAGAGAAACTCCGCTCAGGCGGATTGCTCATCATTGATAACATGATCTGGCACGGGCAAATCCTCGACTCGAATGACCGCGAGGAAGAAACCGAAGCCATCCGCCGCTTCACCCTCGACGTGACGACTGATCCCGATTGGATCGTTTCTCTCACCCCCATCCGCGACGGGATGATCGTGGCGTATAAGAAGTAACTATTTCGTATTGCGTAGTGCGCATCATCCCACTGATAACTGCTCGCTGATAACTCGTAACTTGTATCTCGTAACTCATACCTCCTCAAGGACTCAACATGCCCTACAACTTCGATTCCACCCCGAACCGCCGCGACTCACATTCCCTCAAGTGGACAACCTATCCGAAGGATGTCCTGCCGCTTTGGGTGGCAGATATGGATTTTGAAACTCCCGCGCCGATTCGAGACGCCTTACGTGCCGCGCTGGATCACGGCGTTCTCGGTTATGAACTTCTCAAGCCTCAAACGCAACAGGTCGTTGCCGCGCGGATGGACCGACTCCACGGCTGGCAAGTGGATCCCGATTGGGTGGTGGAAACCATCGGCGTAGTCAACGGATTCAACCTCGCGGCGCGGACGGTCTGCGTGGAGGGAGACGGCGTTCTGATGCAGACGCCCGTATACAACAAATTTTACGAACTCTACGAGAACGTTACGCTCACGAGACAGTTCGCGCCCTTCTCTTTCATGCGTGAAGGAAATATTCTCGCCCCGCAACTGGACTTGGATGTGTTTGCCCGCTCCTTCCATTCCAACGAAGCGCGGACACGCATGTTCCTGCTTTGTCATCCGCACAACCCGATGGGAAACGTGTTCAGCCGCGAGGAGCTCGTCGGCATGGCTGAACTCTGCTTGCAAAATGACGTTGCGATCGTTTCGGATGAGATCCACAGCGAATTGATTTTGGACGGCTCAAAGCATATCCCTTTGGCAATGCTTTCAAAAGATGTTGCCGACAAAACCATCACGTTGATCTCTCCCAGTAAAACCTTCAACACGGCCGGTCTGTTCTGCGCCTTTGCCATCATTCCCAACGCCGACCTGCGCGAACGCTACAAGAAAACAGCCGGGCAGACGACCGGTCATGTATCCAGTTTGGGAGTCATCGGCGCAGAAACCGCATTTTCAGGCGCCTGTGACGATTGGCTGGCGCAACTGCGAACCTACTTGAAAGCGAACCGCGATTTTGCAGCGGATTATCTAACCGAGAATTTTCCCCAAGCCAGTTACACCGTCCCTGCCGCCACGTACCTGCACTGGATAGACTTTGGCGCGTATGTGAAGTCTGGTCAGATCACGACCTCTCCCTACGAATTCTTCCTGAATAAAGCAAAGGTGGCGCTGAGCGACGGAAGAACGTTTGGGGCGGAGGGTGAAAATTTTGTGCGACTAAATTTTGGCGCCCCGCGCAGTCTGATCGCCGAAGGGCTTGAGCGAATGTATAAAGCTCTTGATTGAACAGCCGACAATGCGCAATCCTGCCACAGAGACGCGTAGTCGTAGAGAAAGAAGAAAGGATTTTCTCTGTGTCTCTGTGACTCTGCGGCAAAGTTCTGTAAGGTGATTAAATAAAAGGACGGATGGGGATCGCCCATCCGTCAAAAATTCTAAAGTCCGGTAAGGAGTGGGGGAATTGCCTCTTTCTTTTTCGTTCGGAGAACGTCTGGCATGAAAGCCGAGGGCTATCGCCAGGTTAGGGCATCCCAGTCCTTCCTTCTATTGAATTGTCAGGCGGAGTCTCTATGGCTACCTCCTTTCACTTAAACGCATCATACACCTCGTAAATTTGTTTTGCATTAAAAACAACCTACGCTTTCGTTAAAATTTGATTCCTGAAACAAATGTACGTAATGAAAATCACGAACGCCGCATTGCCATTTTGATTTATGGGTTCTTCTTGATTCTGCCAAGAATCTTTGCGATCAACACGCCCGCAGGCGCGGCGAGAACAAACGCAAGAATTCCTGAAAGGACCAAACCGATCGCGGCAAACATGCCGGTCCATAAGAATGCGTAGCCAACAGGGTCTTCCTTCACAACGTTGCCGTTTGAATCCACGCATTGCATCACATACGCGGTGGACGGCTGTCTGTTCCCGTTCTCGTCGGTTGTTGTTGTTTGATAGGAGCGAGATTGAGCGGACGTGCCCTCTGGGCAAATTAGCGGAGCGATTGTTTCCATCGCAAAGTCTGTTACGGATGTGAATCCGCCGATCATCATTGAAATGGGCAGGATGCACATGCTGATTACCCCAAACGCAATGATCCACACAAGACAGCCTGAAAGAGCGCCTGCCGATGTTTGCTTCATGTTCGTCTCCTTATCTACCCGACGAGTATAATTCATTCAACAAACGAATTTTCTCAGGAGTGACTAAATGACTACCATTGACCTGACCGTAGACAAATCCCGCCGCGCGCGCGCCATCCAACGCGCGAAAGAAAAAAATATCATCATCCCAACGTATGCGCAGATGAAAGACCCCTCGAGGATTCCCGCAAAAGTGAAGGATGAGTTGAAAGGCATCGGACTCTGGGATATTCATCCGCGCAACCTCTTTCGGATTAACTGGCACAACCAGCCCACCGCTTCAGGCGGGACGTTCGGCGGAGTCAGCCACCTCGAACTTCCCTCCTCTTTGACCGGAGTCCCTGCCCGCATCATTGCCATCGTGGGGAAGTGGTTCCCGACGGGAGCGCACAAGGTCGGGGCGGCGTTCAGCTGTCTTGTGCCGAGGCTGGTCACAGGTCAGTTTGACCCGACGACTCAAAAAGCAGTCTGGCCCTCCACAGGGAATTACTGTCGCGGCGGCGCGTATGACTCCGCGTTGCTGGGATGCGAGTCGATTGCGATCCTGCCCGAGGGGATGTCGAAGGAGCGATTCGAATGGCTCGCGAAGGTCGCAGGTGAGACGATCAAAACGCCCGGGTCCGAATCGAACGTCAAAGAAATTTTCGATAAATGCTGGGAGTTGAAAAAGTCCGGGCAGGATTTGATGATCTTCAATCAATTTGAAGAGTTCGGCAATTACCTGTGGCACTTTGAAGTGACGGGTCACGCGATGGAGGAAGTGTTCAAACAGGTCGCGGGCAAACACGGACGTTATCGCGGTATGGCATCCGCGACGGGTTCGGCGGGGACGATTGCCAGTGGCGATTACATGAAAAAGTTATTCCCCGATTCAAAGATCGTCGCTAGCGAGGCTCTGCAATGCCCCACGCTTCTCGAAAACGGATTCGGCGCGCATCGCATCGAAGGCATCGGCGACAAACATGTGCCATGGGTGCATAATGTGAAGAACACGGATGTCGTCACCGCGATTGACGATAACGCCGTCGTCAACCTTGCGCGTTTGTTCAATGAAGAATCGGGACGGCAATATCTTGTCGAGCAAGGCGTCCCCGAATCTCTAGTCTCCAATCTCGATTTACTCGGCTTCTCTGGCATCTCGAATGTTTTGTCTTGTATCAAAACCGCGAAGTATTATGAGATGGACGAGAACGATGTGATGATCACCATCCTCACCGATTCAATGGAACTGTATCGCTCGCGCCTGCATGAGATGCATCAGGAATTCGGCGAATATTCTGAGCGCAACGCCGCCGCAGACTTCGCGCGTTACCTGCAAGGCGAATCGACGGATAACATGCTCGAACTCCGCTACCCCGACCGCCGCCGCGTGCATAACTTGAAATACTACACATGGGTCGAACAGCAGGGACGCACGTACGATGAGATCCAAAAACAATGGTACGAGCCGACGTATTGGACGAATGTGCAAACGCAAGCCGATGAAATTGACGAGTTGATCGTTGAGTTCAATAAGGAAGTTGGCATCGTGTAATTAACTGATGATACGCAGTTGAGGTCGATTTGGCTTTCGTAATGCGACATTCATGTCGCTCTTGCGCAAGAACGGCTGGAATTGCGAGATAAATCTCGCACTACGGTCTTTACTGCGTAAGATGAGCAATTACCTCTAGCGGTTTCGGAAAGTTGTAATCGGCGTTTGAGATATAATGAAACTCATGAGCGCAGTGTATCCCGCATTCAAGTCTCGGTCAGTAGATGAGATCCTGAACGAGTCGGAGGCATTTTTCATGAAGGAAGGCAAAGTTCACCTTACCCTGAAACGTCTCACGCAGGCACTCCAAGCAGAATCCATTCCTTATACGATTATTGGCGGCATGGCGCTCAACTTGTTGGGATATACCCGCGAAACTGTGGATGTGGACATCCTGCTCACACCGCAAGGACTGGAGCGATTCCGCGAGCGGTTGGTAGGTAGGGGATATGTTCCAGCGTTCAACGGGGCGACCAAAAGTTTTCTGGATGCAGAAACTCGAGTCAAGGTGGAGGCTCTTGTCACCGGCGAATACCCAGGCGATGGCAAGCCCAAACCTGTTGCCTTTCCTGAACCAGACTCGGTGAGTGTGGAACGCGATGGTTATCGCGTTATCACACTTGAGAAAATGATTGAACTCAAACTTGCGTCGGGTATGACCGCGCCACATCGCCTGCGTGATCTCGCAGATGTGCAGGATTTGATTTCCTTGCTGGGATTGCCGCTGAAGTTAAGCGAACAATTGGACTCTAGCGTGCGGAATGAGTATCGGCGGCTTTGGGAGAGCGTGCAGCAAGCGCATGAGTAGTTTTCAACTCTCTTCCGATGGTGTAAATTTGTTAGGCAGGCTACGTCTGCCTTTTTTTATTCTTGACGCGTATGCGCCATTGGCGTACAATCTGTTCGGTTATGCAATTCATTGAAACCAGTATCTTTACCCGTCAGGTAATAACGTTGTTGACGGATGATCAGTACCGAGAACTGCAAGTTGTTCTATCTGCTCATCCTGAATTAGGAGCGATCATTCCTCGAAGCGGCGGGTTGAGGAAGATTCGTTGGTCAATGACGGGGCGTGGAAAACGCGGCGGCGTGAGAGCGATTTATTATTGGCTTGTTGCTAAAGAGCAGATTTTTATGTTGTTCCTATATTCGAAGAATGAAAAGGATGATCTCACCCCGACTCAATTGAAGGTGTTGAGAGAGATCGTTGAAAAGGAGTTCAAATGAAAGACGAATTATTCGATGAGTTGATTGCCAGCGTGCGCGAAGGCGGCAAGATTCTGCGCGGCAAGGCGAAACCGAGTCGCTCGTTCCAAATTAACGCGCCTGATGTAAAGAAGATCCGTTCAAACTATAAACTATCTCAAAATGAATTTGCCGCGCTGATGGGCATCAGCGTGAAGACACTCCGCAACTGGGAACAAGGAAGGCGCTCTCCCGAAGGCGCGGCGCGTGTGTTGTTGCAGGTTGCCGCGAAATATCCAAAAGCGGTTTGGGACACTGTGCGACCAAAATAATTCCTGACGGTTAAGGATTACAATCAACACAGTCTTTCCACGGAGGTTGACCCATGGCTCTCATCCAATTCACTCGTAACTATCGCGACCTAAGCACAGACGCGGGATTCCAATTCGAATTCTTCTGCGACCGTTGCGGCAACGGCTACCAGACCGAGTTCCAAGCCTCGGCGATGGGAACCGCGACCAACGTTCTGGATGCCGCAAGCAACCTCTTTGGAGGCGTCCTTGGAAAAGCCGCGAACGTGGCGCGCGGAGTCCGCTCGGCGGGATGGGAGAAAGCGCACGATAACGCCTTTGCCGAAGCCGTCGAGGAAGCCAAGCCTCACTTCCACAAATGTAAACGATGTGGTCATTGGGTGGACGATGATTGCTGGAACAATCAACGAACCATGTGCAAAGATTGCGCCCCCGACATGCAGGAAGAGATGTCGTCCATTCAAGTGCAAGCCGCGATCAATGATGCGCGCGAAAAAGCCGAGACTGTTGATTATGTTTCCGCCGACAAATTCAAACAGACCATCGTAACGACTTGTCCGCATTGCGGGGCGAAAGCGGGCGGCGGAAAGTTTTGTCAGGAATGCGGCAAACCACTCGCCGCCGAAAAATTCTGCAAGAACTGCGGCGCAAAAATGGAGGCTGGCGCAAAATTCTGCGCCGAGTGCGGAACGAAGCAATAAAGCCGCGATTGTCCATCGAATCCCATTTGTTGAAAGTGGAAAGTATGCCCTGAGCCCAGTCGAAGGGTAGCGAGTAGAATCTGCTCAGTACTTTCCACTCCTCAATTCTCCAATTCTCTAATCTCCAGTCTCCAATCTCTAGTCTCCATGCCCCTCACCCCCACCTCCCTCATCCTCGTCTGCCTCCTTCCAACTCCCCGCGATCTCGAAATCGCGCGGCTCCTCGGCTGGTATCGCATTCCGCTTCGCACCGCGCCGAAAGTTGTCGCTGTGGATTATCTTGCCTTTTATCAACCTTCAACATTCGGCGATCACAGCGGACAGATCGAATTCATCGCGCAAGTGAAGGGACACGAACTCACCACGCGCGGCGAACTTCTGAAAGATGAAGCGGATCATCCGCGCGCAAAAGAGGAATATTTCAAAATTCAACTCGGCGCGTTAGAGAAATTGAAAGAGCCCGTCCAATCCGATAAATGGAAGCGGCTCACGTTTCTCTACACCACGGGCGAATATTTGTCGAACGCAAAACTGCTCAACGACCTCGTCGTCCAAAACGAAGAGCGCGATTTGCTGTGGAAGAGTCTGCGCGAACGCGCCGAGAACGAGCAACTCTACAAAGTTGATCTGCCCGAAGCGGATCTTCCGCCCGATGTGTTGATCGCGTTGTTGGGAATTAGGGATTTGCATGAATCGTACAATGCCAAAGGGAGAGAATAAAATGAATAAATTTGATGACAATTTAGCAAAAGTTATGGGTGTAAAGAAAATAACAGGATTAGATAGATTTTCATTATTGAGCGGCGTGATTGGTTTGATTGTAGATATTGGGGCAATAATTGGTCTCGCTGGCGGGTTGGTTATACCTAATTTGCCTGTGCCTGAAAAAATACCTGCTGGGGGGATGCTAATAACAGCATTCTTAGGATTTTACTCACTAACCTTAATTGTATGGTTTTTGATTCGATTCGAGCGAGCTAAGAGAGAGAAATTAGAAATGATTGATTCAACGTCAAACAGATTGTTTGATAGCATAAATGAAGCCATGGAGGGTGTTGTTGGTATATTGTTAATACCCTTGATTGGTACGTGGCTCATATTTTTTGTATATGAAACGATGGCAACTTCATTCTTGTCAGTTTTTATATCTTGGTTGCCAGTAGCATTGTGGATTTATGTGTCTACATCAGATCCTTGGCTTGGGGTGGGAGTTGGTCTGGTAGTATCTATCTTTTTTTCTCAGTATGCTACTTGGTTTGCATTGGTTTTAGACAAATTCTTTCATTAGGATTTCTATAAGAGATAAATAGTTTATGATCCGCTTCGCCCTCCGCCGACTTTCAACCTTCCCTTTGATATTACTTGTCGCAAACTTTGTTGGCTTTGCGTTCGCGTTTTACTTCGAGCCGGTCGTCTCCTCCAGCAATCCCTATGCTACCGGAGAAATTATCCTGCCGCCGTTGTTTCCCGAATATGCAGGTTATCTTTCGCGTTTCGCTCAATTGGATTTCGGAGAAACCTTTAATGGCGAGCCTGTCATCGCCACGATCGCGCGATTGGGTTTCAACAGTTTGGTTGTTGTATTGATCGCCCTCGTTCTCAGCATCATGCTCGGAATTTTCCTCGGCAGACTTGCCGTGCAACGGGAGAACACCAGAGTTTCTTCGTGGCTGACGATCCTTTCGACGATGGGCTTGGCATCACCGGGTTTTTATATTGCCATCTTATTGATCACAGGCTTTTTATTGCTCGCCATCTACGGACCCGGTATCGTCATTCCATTTCAAGGTTTCGGCTGGGATGCGCATCTGATCCTGCCGGTGCTCGTGCTGATGGTGCAACCCACCGTCAAGATCGCGCAAGTGACAGGCACAACGCTGGTGGATGAACTTCAAAAACCGTATGTCAAAGCGGGCATCGGTTTGGGGCATACCTTCTCAACGATGAAAAATCGTTTTGCGTTTCGCAATGTGGTCGCGCCGATCTTACAAGCCGTTGCATACTCGGCGCGTTTGATGGTGGCTGAATTGATCATCATCGAACGGTTATTCAACTGGCCCGGTCTCGGAAAATTCATCGGTTCGGTCATTCGACCTGCGGGATTTTTCGACTCGGTGGTAATGACGCCTCCCACGATGGCGGCATTGTTGACCGTGCTCGTGCTGATCTTCTTGCTGATCGACTTCACCACGCTTCTCATCGCCCGTGCGGTTGATCCGCGTCTCCGCATGGATGTGCACGCTGAAGCAGGGGCGGCGACATGATGAACCTCATGCGAAACCTCCGCCGCCAAAATTGGCCCCTCGTCATCGGAGCGTTGTTGGTCGGCTTGATGATCCTGCTCGCCGTTTTCGGACCCGCCCTCGCGCCGCAAGACCCCATGCAAGAGAACTTCACCCTCGCTGTAAACGGACGGATCCAAACACCGCCGTATCCCGCGTTTGCCATTGACGGATATCCGCTGGGCACAGATCGCTTCGGGCGCGACTTGTTGAGCCGCATCTTGTGGGGTGTGCGTCCCACCATGATCATGGTCACATCGGTTGCGGCGTTCCGCCTCGTTATGGGGATCGTCCTCGGTTTGCTCATCGGCTGGGCAGAGGGACGACGCGCGCGCCGACTCGATTCGATCCTCTCCTCCCTGCTTTCGATCCCCGTGTTGATCGTCGCATTGATCGGCATTTACGCGATCGGTGTGGAAAAGGGTTTGTGGGCGTTCATCTTCGGGCTGGGATTCACTGGATGGGCAGAGACAGCCCGAATGGTCAGCGAACAGACGCGCATTGTCAAACGGCAGACGTTCATCGAAGCGGCGCGCGCGTTGGGGGCGGGCGAGCGTCTCATTTTGTTCAACCACATCCTGCGCCAGATCATGTCTTTGGTGTGGGCGTTGCTCGCGTTCGAGATCAGCAGTACATTGCTCGTTGCGGCGGAGTTGGGCTTTCTCGATATTTTCATCGGCGGAGGCATCTGGATCGAGATCTCCGATTTTACAGCGGTGAATGTGGCAGGCTTGCCCGAACTGGGACAATTACTTTCCACTGCGTTGGTAAAGATCACCGACCCCAGCGCTCTGCTCATCATTGGTTCTGTGATCTTTATGGGCGTGTTGGGATTCAACTTGCTTGGCGAAGGCTTGCGCATTGAACTTACGCAAAAAGAATTTGGCAGGCGCGCGGGGTTGATGCCCCACCAGTTCCACGACTGGATGGATGAACGCGTTCTTGTGCCGCTTCGCTATTGGATGGAGTCGAACGGCAGAAAAATTGGCGGCGCTGCGCTGTTGCTGGCGATCGTGTTTGGCGCGTGGATCTATTATGATCGCAATCGTTTTATGTTCGATGGAACGCAAACAACCTTGCAGGTACTGGGCGGTCATCTGTGGGCAACCGAGTTGCACGATGCGTACGGCACATCGTATGCGCCGTACAGCCTGACCACGCAACCCGAATTGCAATGGCAAAAAGAGATTCCCGGCGGCGCGTCGGGCGGACCTGTTGTGTACGCCGATGGCACGCTGATCATCACAGGCAGAGAAAATATTTTGCTCGCCTTTTCGCCGCAAGGAGACGCGTTATGGCAGACCGCGCTTTCTGCCGAACCGATCGGCACACCCGCCCTCAACGCGCAGGGGCAGATCATCGTTTCCGATATCGAAGGGTACGTCAGCGCGTTCGACGCACGAGGCAGTTTGTTATGGAGGGTCGAAGCGTCCTCCACGCGGCAAGCCACCTCAGGACCCGTCGTCGCATCCAATGGCATGATCTACGTCACCATGATCGATGCGGTCGTTGGCGTATCGCCCGATGGCGAGTTGATCTGGCGCAAGACCGCCGCCGATGTTTATGTGGATGCGCCGCCGCGCCTCAGTCCTGATGAACGTTATGTGTTTTTGAAAGACACCGCGCTCGATGCGATGACGGGCGCGATCCAGGAAATTCCGATCCGCTCACAAGCGCAAGTGTTGTTCACTGAACCCGCTTTTTTTACAGGCGGCGATGGGCAGGAATACTATCGCAATGGGCACGAAGTGATTCGCTGGCGCATTGATGAATCGGGGTTGCAGATCGAACCCGCGCGCACATGGGAATATGCATCGTTCGTGTTGTTCAACCCGCTGAATCAAGGCGTTACACCGAATCGACTCGCGTGGATGTTTTACAGTTCTGAGTTCAGCGATGGGCGCGTGGTCTGGCTCGACGAATCCAGCCGCCTCGTTGGCAACTTTGAATTCCCGCTGGTGAATTCGCGTCTCATGGCGATCGGCCAGAACGGTGAAGCCTACTTGTGCGGACCCACTGGCGCGCGCATCCGCTGTGTGCTTGCCATCCCAGGCGTGGAAGATGCGCAGTGGGAGATCTTCGTGCAGGATGCTTCACATCCGATCGGCGGCGCGCTTGTGTCCGGCACGTTATACGTTTCATCGGCAGGCGGCATGTTATTCGCGCTTTCCGCGCCTGCAGGAATATCTCAACCATGAACACACTGATCAAGAACGGGACTCTCGTCACCGCTGAAAAAACTTTTCAAGCCGATATTTTGATTCAGGATGAAAAGATTCAGCGCATCTCTTCGGGACTTGAGGCTGATTCGGCTTCGACGATCGATGCGTCGGGCAAGCTGATCCTCCCCGGCGGCGTAGACCCGCACGTCCACCTCGACCTCCCCATGTTCGACACCGTCTCCTCCGACGACCATTACACCGGACACAAAGCCGCGGCATTTGGCGGCACAACCACAGTGATGGATTTTGTTCCACTCGCAGAATCCCCCTCTCCCGCTGGGAGAGGGGTTAGGGGTGAGGGAGATTTTCGTTATTCCCTCGACCTCTGGCTAAAAAAAGCGCAAAAAGCCGCGATAGATTATTCCTTCCACATGAACCTCACGCAGTTCAACGAGAACATCGCCAAACAGATTCCCTCCCTGCGCGAGATGGGAATCCAAACCCTCAAAGTATTCACCGCCTACAACGGACGCCTCCGCCTCGACGATGGCAGTATCTTCAAGGCTTTGCAGATCGCCAAAGAAAACGGAATGCTCGTCATGGCGCACTGCGAAAACGGCGATGTGATTGAAACACTCGTCGCGCAAGCATTGGCGGCTGGTCACACAACCCCCGAATGGCACGCATTGACTCGTCCCGCATGGGGCGCGGTGGAAGCGACCTTCCGCATGGCGGCGATGGCTGGGCAAGCCGATACGCCTGTCTACATCGTCCACATGAACGCGGGCGGCGAAGTGGACATGTTGAAGTACGCGCGCGAACGCGGCGTCAAAGTGATGGGCGAAACATGTCCGCAATACTTGTTTTTCACGATTGATAATTTGCGTCAGCCCGATGGCGCAAAATGGATCTGCTCCCCGCCCATGCGAACGAAAGATGATAACGCACGTCTGTGGGAGGGGTTGACCGAGGGGATTCTGCAAACCGTCGGCACGGATCATTGTCCCTTCTTCTTTGATGGCAGAGAACCGATCATCTACGAAGGCAAGCCGGTCGCCATCCCTGGCAAAGAGTTGGGCGAGGATGATTTCACAAAAATCCCGAATGGCCTGCCCGGGATTCAAGATCGTATGCCCGTGTTGTGGACAACCGGAGTCCGTGCCGGGAAAATTACGCCAAATCAATTTGTCGCATACACGTCCACGAACCCCGCAAAAATTTTCGGCTTGTATCCGCGCAAGGGAGCGTTACTCGAAGGCTCCGACGCGGATATCGTGATCTGGGACCCCGAAATGAAAGTGAAATATGGCGTTGCCATGTCACATCAACGCACGGACTATAACCTGTATGAAGACTGGGAATTGATCGGTTACCCCGAAAAAGTTTTCCTGCGCGGACGGATGATCCTGGACGGAGACGCGTGGATGGGCAAAGCAGGCGACGGTCAATTTTTGAAGCGCGGCGAGGGCAAATTTGTTTAACCCCCCAAACATCTCACCTCTTCGCGTGATGCAGGCGATCCGTCGCCTCTTCGGTAAGCGGAATGTACACTTGAATCCTCGTGCCTTTGCCCAGCGCGGAATCGATATTGAGCAAGCCGCTCACCAGTTCCGTTCGCTCGCGCAGGTTGACCATACCCAGACTACCGCGCTTATCGTACGATTTGTTCACCGCATCTACATCGAAGCCCAGCCCGTCGTCTTCGATCTCCAGCAATGCAATCCCCGTTTCAAAAGGTCTTAATCGCACCCAAATATGCACCGCGTTGGCATGCTTGCGCGCGTTGTTCGTTGCCTCTTCGATGATGTAGAAGATCACGCCCTGCTTGCCCATCTCCATGTTTTCGAGTATCTTCTCATCCACATTGATGACGACGTTCTGTTGAAACGTCTCGCGCATTTTTTCCGCCATTGCTTCGAGCGCGGCGGTAAGCCCTTGCGACTCAAGGATAAGCGGGCGCAGCGTAAACAGCATATGGCGGATCTCCTTCGTGGTGCGATGCGCCAACTCCTCGATCTTCTTCAGCTCATCCGTCGCTTCGTCGACATTCTTCGTTATCATGCGTCGTGCAATATTGATACGCATGGCCATCGCCGCAACCGATTGCGTCGGCCCATCGTGCAAGTCGCGCGCCAGTTTTTTGCGCGTCTCCTCCTGCACTTCGACCATGCGCTCCTTTTCCTCCACAAGGTCCTGGTACAACCGTGCATTCTGTACCGCGATCACCGCCTGCCTGCCGATGATATCGAGCAAGCCGCGGCGTTCCGGCGTGAAATAATTCTGGTCGGGATGGGCAAAGAGCATCATGCCGTACACGTTGAACCCACTGCGGAGGGGAAAGCAATACGCGGCAGTGCAGGATCGCAGGGCAATGATGCGACCGAGTTCGGGGTCGTATCCCACGTCGGTGGAAAGAAGCGGCTCACCGTCATCGAAAATCTTCTTAAGGATACCTTCGTTGCCGTGTAGGTTGACGCGCATATCCGCGTTCGTATATCGCCGCGCAGAGCCGACGCGCAATTCATTCCCGCGGAATAAATAGACGGCGCTCACCAGCCGCTCATCCAGTTCAGGTTCATCGGGATCGGCGGTAGGATTCAACGCCGAGTATCCAAGATCAAGCGCAGAATCGAGCACGCGCTTGTAACTCAGCGTAGCTGTCAGCGTGGAGGTCAATTCATAGATGGCGCGCAGGCGTTCGCTTTCCATGTTACTGCGGCGCTCCTCCGCATCCAACCGGGTGCGGCGCTGGAAACGTAAACGCCGCATCAACATCCGCCCTCCCACCCCGCACACCAGCGTGAACAACACAGTAAGTGTCAATCCGTTTGAAATGGAAAAAGTAAAGCCATTCATAAGCGACGCGCGCGAAACAAACAACTGCCACGCGATAAACAAGAGGCCTGCCACCAACGACCCCATCAGTTCAAAATACACCGCGCCGGTGAGAATTGGATATAACCCAGTCCATACCGAGGCGTTGCCCAGCCCGCCCTGCAAATAGAAAAATAAGGCGGCGAGCACAAAATCAACAGCCAGCACAATATACCGATGGAAACGGATGCGCAAATTCATCCCCGCCAACACGCTCATGCCAATATTCCACAACGCCATTAGTAAAACAATGGTCAGCGAAACCGCGTTGATCAAGTCGCGCAATCCCAATGACACGAGTAAGCCTACCAGCGTCACCCAACGCAGGGATACCGCCAACCAGTCTGCCACATACGGCGTTTCAAATTTACGCATGTTTCCAATGATACTCGAAAAGTATCGGGATATTTCCGCCCGAGTTTGCAGCTAGATTACGAACTACGCCTCGTACCCCATTCGTGCAAGATACGCGCCCATTTTCTCTTTCAAGATCGCCTGCTGTTCGGCAGAGTAGGATTCGCGGAAGCGCCCGATTCTTCCCTTGAAAAAATGGAGCCCTTGTTGCCCTTCGCCTTTTTCTGGACGAAAAGCCTCGATCACTTTCTGGACGTCGGGCTGGTTCGCCCGTAGACGGAGGAACTCAACCAGACGCGTTGCCTCGCTGTCGTAATTCGTGAGCAAGTCTTCGTAGCGCGCGATCAATACATTCTTTTCTTTCGTCCACTTCTCCCAAATGCGGACGTAGTCCATGATGAACGCGAGACTCTTGTCGAAGTCGGTGAGATGCGAGAAGGCGTTGGGACGTCCCTTTTGCAGGGCGCGTTGACCGAAATCGAACGCCGAGAGCATGGCGTCGCGGGGGTCGCGATAAATGTAGGTGATGTGAAGCAAGCCCACCCGTTGAAAGAGGCGGCTCGTTGATGTCGGTCCCGCGTGGGCTTTGATGACGAACGTGTTGCCCATCAACGCGGGAATCGCCACCATCCCCAACCGCCGCGCGGAAAGGACACCGATGTTGCAGTTGACTTCGGTCAATATTTTTTGCAATCTATATTTTTCGCGGATGTCGCGCGCGTCGGCGCAGCCTGTGGTCTTCATCAGGTCGTGGATGAGGTTGTAGTGCCAACCCGAACCCGCGCGCGGCATACCAACAGAAAGGACGATCATTTTGCTCCTGAAAATTTATCCGCAGATTACACAGATTTCGCCGATTTTTATTAATCTGCATAATCAGCGAAATCTGCGGATTTTTTAAGAACTTTTATTTCCCGATTCTAACGCAAACGCCGTCACACCCGCAAGAATTCCGAGGTTGATCCACAGGTTCGGAGTGGCGAATGAATCTTGTGTGGCGTTGTACATGGCGATGGCGATCCACGAGAACAAGCCCGCGATGCCGAGATAACGCGCGTACGAATTTTGGTGTCCCAACGCGGTCAACGAATCGGCGAGCAATGAAAATAAAAACGCGATGAAAAGGATGAAGCCGATCAATCCCGTCTCGGCGAGCAAACGCGCGTACATGTTTTTGGGATTCGGATAAAGTTTGCTTTCGGGGTTGAGTTGTTTTGCAATTTCAGGGACGACCGTGAGCGACCAATCGGGGAGATGATCGTACATGTAAAATCCGCTGGCGCCCAAGCCCACGCCGAACACAGGACTCCCCTCGTACACGCCCATCGCGCTGACGAGATACGCCGAGCGCGCGCCCGCCGAATTTTCGACGACGAACTCCTGCACGCTCTCCGCATCCGATTCAAACATGCGGGCGATGTATCCCTTTTGCGCGAGGAACAATCCCGCGCCGACGAGCGACGCGAATATGAGAGTCAAAACTCCGACGCGCAGAATCCAATTTTTAGAACGGAACCAATTCCACGTTGAGCGAAGTTCGCCGCGACCGACGAGTATAAACGTCAAGGCAGTTGCCGCGCCTGCGGTGAGCAATCCGCCGCGCGAGTAGGTGGCGAGGATTAATAATCCTGCGAATCCCAACAAAATAATCTCGAGCCACTTGAAGCGCGTGACGCGCACGCCCGTCAACAATGACGCGAACAGCCACGGCAAATACACGGTTGCAATCTGTCCCGCGAGCCACGCGGGTTCGTACGCCATGCCAGAGATTCGATTCGTCTTCACCAGTTCGCGCATCGAGAACGCGAGTTGCCAATGCGTCACCGTCACCTTCGGAAGGATCGGCGTGTAAAACGCAAGCGCCTGCACGCCGCTCCACGCTACATCCAACGCGAAGCCAGCAAGAATCCATCGCACCGAAAACTTCAGATCGTCTTCGTTGCGATTCATCCACACGGCGGCGATGAAAAAGGATATACCGATAACCAGCGTCGCCCACGCGCGGATGACGCGCCCGAAATATTCTTGTCCACGCAACGGAATCGGATCGAGCCACGCCCCGAAACTGCTCGCCGCTAAAACGACCAGCACAAACCCCGCAAGCGGAGTCAACGCGCTTGCTCGCGGAAACGATGTTTTCCTGCGAATGAGTTGAATCGCCAACAACGGCAACAACAACGCAATGGGATAAAACGCCAACGGGCGGACGAGTGTCCCCTCACCCATGCCAGGAAAGTAGCGAAAACTCGTGACGGGCAACGCGATCAACCCCGCGCCCCAGAGGAAGCGCGTTAACTTCGCCACAGAGACTCCATACGTACCGCGACATTCATGTCGCTTTTGCTACAACTGCGACATAAATGTCGCGGTACAAATATTTTCATTTTGCCTTACCGAAAAACAATACTGAGAACGCGCTCACGGCAAGAAACCCAATTGCTCCGATCAACAAGTATGTACTCAACGGCAAACTCCGCTCGGAGGGCAGATTCTCCACTTGGGCTGGCTCCACACGAATGAACGGATTCAATCCATCGGAAGCGTCGACCTTCGCGTTCACTTCCTCAGTAAACAACTGCGCCCACGTGGATGCGATCTCCACCGCTTGCCGCACGGTTTCATCGTTTGCATAAAAATGCCAGCCGCCCTCCGCGGGTTGGCTCAAATCCAATTTGCCGCCGCGCAATTCATCAACGGGAATCCCAAACTCAGACGAAAGTTGCTTCATCACATCATCTGACCACGCGATGTCTTCGAGTTTGCGCGTCTCGCGCTCGAGATAATAAAAATATTGGCGATCCGTGTCTTGCGGGAACGCCTCTTCCAAATTGAAATCCACGGTCACCGTGGCGCGCGCGCGATATGGCGGAGGCGCGACATAATACACCGCCGCGCCGATCGCCACCCCAAGGATCGCGCCAAGAACCCAAAAGCGCCAGGCTTTGAGCAATCGAACTAGGTCATTGAGGGAGGGGGGAGAGAAAAGGTGCATGGTAATTGGTAATTGGATGATGGTGGTCGAGTAGCCCCGAATGATTTTGGAGGGGCGTATCGAGACCAGAGACTGGAGACTAGAGACTGTCGTTGGAGAAAAGTTCCACCTTCAGCCTTTTAAACTTTGTGTACTTCGTGTCACCTGCCCCGATGCTCTTGCGGGGTTTGTGGTGAATCTTTTAGCATCCTTCGACGCTTCCAATTCCAGATCGGCGCGATCAACTTGCGGATGTAATACTTCGCCATGATCGTCGAAAAGAACGAGCCGCCATCGCGATAATGAACGCGGACCATTTCGGGCCAGCAACGGTCGTCCGCGACGAGAGTCTTGCCCGACGTGTGCAAACGGAAATTCGCCCACGTCTGCGGCACATATTGTATCCGCGAACGCGCCGCGAGACGCGTCCACAGATCGTAATCCATCGCGAAATAAAACGACGAGTCGAGCGGACCAACCTGCCGCCACAAGTCCGCGCGGAAGAACGCGGTCTGTTGCGGGATGTGGACGTATCCCTGCCGAAGCAGGCGCTCATCCGTTTGCGCCGAGTTGAATTTGCCGATCACGCGTCCGCTTTCGTTGATGAAATTGCAATCGCCGTACACCATGCCCACTTCTGGATTCTCATACAGGAATTTCACCGCCGCCCCAACCGCGCCTGCCTCATACGTGTCATCGGAATTGATCCAAGCAAGGATGTCGCCCTTCGCGCGCGCAAATCCTTTGTTGATCGCGTCGGTCTGACCTTTATCCTTCTCGCTCACCCACCAGCCGATTCGCCCTTCAAATTTTTTAATCACATCTACCGTCCCATCCGTGGACGCGCCATCTACGATGATGTACTCGATGCGCGGATAATCCTGCGACAGCACGGACTGTATCGTCGCTTCGATGTAGCGCGCTTGGTTGAACGAAGGCGTGATGATGGAGACTACGGGGAGTGGTAAGGGGGAAGTCATGGGTGGGTGAGTTATCAGTGAGTAGTGCGCAGTAATCAGTGATCAGTAAGCAGTAATTGGTTACCAGTTGAGGTCGGGATAAAAGAGGCGGGCGGAGTCCTCGGTGAGTTCACGGATGCGTTGAATTTCATCGGCGGTCAATTTAGTTTTCCAATTGTCCATGCTGGCGCGGCTGTCCATTTTAACGGAGTGAGTCTTGCGGCGCGAGAGTTCGGTTGGGTTGTCGGAACTGCTCGAGTTGAGGATTCGCTCCTCCGCGTGATGTGTGAAATCCAACCCGAGTGCGGTGTACAAATCGCGGAAGCCGCTGACGGGATCGCGCGAGAGGTCTTCGTGGCGCACAATGCTGAGGCGCCGATCCAGCTGTCCCTCGCCGCCCTGAGCGTGTCGAAGGGGCGAATGAACCGTTTTGTAGATCATCGTCCACAACAGGCTGGCTTGACCGATGACATCATCCGCTTTGATGGCTTGCATCTGTCCGCGATATTGTTCGAGATGATCGCGCATCAGCAGAGGCTGGTCCAGCAGGTCGTTGAAATCGAAATTCCAGCCGAGGCGTTTGAGACTGCTCGCAAACGCGGCGGGGTGACGAACCGTGACGACGACGTTGAAATCGAATCGTTTTGCGAACCATGGAATTGAAAACACCGCGAACGGATCTTTGAGCAAAGCGCGTTGCCCGTGTTCGAGCGCGTCGTAAAAAATTTTGAAATCGCGCCCCATACGCAAGAAATCTTTGAGCGAGCGAATGGACTTGATCTCACTCCACGTGTGATAACGATAATCGAGCAGTTCCTCGAATGGCGCAAGATATTCGGCTTCGTTGTCATCGCAGATGTATTGATACCAATGTTTCACTTTCACGCGCAACACGCCAGGGCGATGCAACACATTCAACGGCTCGCTGATGTACGCCGCCTGCGAACCCGCGAGCATTCTTCCAACCCACGTGGTGCCGCTTCGATGCGCGCCAGTGACGAGGATGGGTTGCGTGTTTGAGTCTTGCGAATCGGTTTTCATAAGAATGAACTATTGATTTTACGTATTTTGAAATTTCAAACTTTCAGCATGTCACCCTGAGCGACAGCGAAGGGTCTCTTACACCGTGACGGAGATTCTTCGCTCCGCTCAGAATGACATTACGGCGCGATGATCGAATTCAAACCGTAGAACCGCGCCACGCAACGGTTGATCCAATCTTTCGGATTATTTTTGTATTCTCCGATTCCTCCTGGAGCGTCCAATTGCACGACGACGAGATCGGTCTCGCCGTTCGCAACTGCTTGACGGATGAGCGCGTCGCGCTCGTCCCATTGCTGTGCAAAGGTTTGATACCCGTAATGAAGCGCGTACACATTCGGCGTCGCGCGGATCGGATGAACGATCACCGCGATCAGCAAAAGCGCGACAGCGAATTTAACCCACTGCAAGTTAACGACCGAACGCACCTGCGCCGCCAAAATTCCCAGCACTCCGCCTTCGGTCATCAACCCAAGCATGAACACAAAATGGGACGCATAACGCGCGCGCGCCGCAGGAAACGTCCGCACGAACGCGCTCGGCGCATAACTGAACCCGATAACAATGAAGACGACAACAGGGATGACGATCAACGCGATTCGCAAATACGATGCTCGGATGGACGATTGATCGTTCTGGCTCGTCGCAAACGCGAGATACGCAACGCCGAAAGAAATCGCCAGCGCGACAACGATCAGCGTCGGATACGATTTGGTTGTTTCAAAAAGAAACTGAGATGTAAACAGGATCACGTCGCCAGCCAGTTCGATGGGATTGTAGATCGGCTCCTGGCGCATGATCCTACCCAACCGATTCGATGTCCCTGGCGACGCCGCCGTGATCGAAATGGCGACGATCGCAGTAAACAATCCAGCGACGAGAAACGCCATCACATCGCGCCGTTGATGGAGTCGCTTCGTCCACCACGCGAGCGCGACCGCGACGAACATGTTTCCCACCAGCATCCCTGAGGTCGTTTCACTTAATCCGCCTGCGAAGAAGATCAAAATGACAAATAAAATCCCAAACCAAATGGCGCGCGATTTCTCGTATGGCTTTTCAACATAACGCAGAAAAAACGCCGCGATCCCGATGAACCATAACAACGGCAGTGAGTAGGGAATCAATCCCGTGCGCCAAAACAAAATTTGATACAACGCCGAAGTCTGATACAAACTCAACGCGATCGTCATGCACGCCAGCCACACGTACCCAACCTTCGGAACGTGAACTCGCAAAAGTTTTCCCAACTCAACGAACATCCATGCGAGCAACGTCGCCCAGATCGCAAGCTCCACGCCCGCCATGACGCGGATGCCGTTCACGCCGCCCAACTCGATCAATTGCGAAAACATCAAACGCGAATAACTATTTCCCCACAACGAATACGCCCGCAACGTGGCTTCCACAATATTTTGCGACGTGTACAAATACGTCGACGCGCAATAATCATCCGCGAGATAGCGCGAAAAAGTCCCCAAGTATGCGTACACCGCCAATGGCACACACGCGCTCAACACCCCAATAAAAAATAATAACGACACCCAGCCCGAATTTTTTTTCGCCAAACTCATTCGTTCATCAACCTCATGGAATAGTGCGAGTCAGTATAACATACCTCCCCATCATGTCATTCTGAGGAGCCGCGAAGCGGCGACGAAGAATCTCTGACACTCCATGAAGATTCCTAACGGGAGGAGAGATGCTTCGCTCCGCTCAGCATGACATGTTTCAGACACGCGCTAAAAATTTTTCTCGTTCACTCTTCGCGATCTCCGCGACAAAAACGCCGAACGAATAAAATCCAGCCCCATAAGATTCAACAACGCGGAACCAAAAATATTCAACCGCGCCAACGCCGTCGGCGGGTGGATGAAGAACGCGCGCATCCATGCCCTCAACGCGGATGCGGATTTGCCGCCGTCGAGCAGATACCGCGCGTCCACTCGATGCGCCGATGCGCGCGCGCGTCTTTCGACGGGTCGAACTGCCTCGCCCAACCCCGGCTGACTCTCCGCCCAAGCCAAAATGCGGAAGGCTTCGCGCCCAAACTCCGCCGCTTTGGCGCGGTTCTTCGCCTCCGCATGATAACGCGCCGCCGCCCATGTTTGATCCACGTGGAGGATTTTTCCATGTTGCGCGATTCGAATCCACAAGTGGTGATCGAGTAGAAAGTGGAAAGTGGGATCGAGCATCCCTGTTTTCTCTAACACCTCACGCCGAAAGAACACAGCGGGCTGACCGATGATCTGAAAGCACAATAAATCTTGCAAGGACAATTGTTTGTACGTCAGCGTGTTGAACGGATTGCCGTGTTCGTCCACCGCGAGGATGTTTCCATACACCAGCACAACATCGGGGTTCTCTTCAAACACTTTCACCGCCGCAGAGACTGCGCCAGGCAAATAATAATCATCTGAGTTCAGCCATGCGACGATCTCGCCCGTCGCGCGCGCTAGTCCCTTATTGATCGCCTCCGCCTGACCCGAGTCCTTTTCGCTCAGCCACCAATCTATTTTGTGTTTCTGGCTTTCGGACAGCAAGCTGTCCGACTCCATAGAATATTTCTTGATGATCTCCACCGACCCATCCGTAGACGCGCCGTCCACGACGATGTATTCGATGCGCGGATGATCCTGTCCCAGCACAGATTGGATCGTCTGCTCGAGGTAGCGGGCTTGATTGAAGGAGGGGGTAATGATGGAGATAAGTTTCATGGAAAATTCAATACGCAGTACGGAGTACGTAGTAGAGAATCATACTGCGTATTCCGTATTGCGTACTCTAAAAAAGCGATTCGTATTCCACTTTGGGAAAGATCGTCAACTTGCCTCCAACCGTCGCATCCACCACTTCTCGCCCTGCGCGTTGATATGCCTCACGAGCGAGAGCATAGCCAATCTCGGATGTGTCCAAATCAGGCAATTGCCACTTGACGCCTTTGCCAAAATAATTCGGCATGAAGTGATTCGGGTCGTCGCCCTGCGAAACAACGGTTTTATTTGCCTCGCCTTTGTCGGCAAAGTTATGATCCACGCCGATGAGGATGGCTTTCTCGATGCCCATGTGGAATGCCATTTGCAGAGCAAGGTTGGTGACCGTGGCGCCCTCCCACACCCGCCCGCGGACATCGGTTGCAAAGCGGGGTCCTGTGTAGGTGGTGTAGATGAAGGTGGGGAGGGAAGATATAGGAGAATTGGAGATTAGAGAATTAGAGATTGGAGACTGGAGACTAGTGACTGGGGGCTTGTTCTGAGCATTGTTGAGAGGTCGGAGAATTGGAGAATTCGAGAATTGGGCTTTGAAATGTCGGTGGGAACGCCAGGCGATGAATTTTGGAATCGTGAGCGCGGAGATGTCGTCTACGAATTGCTCGACGACTAGATCGTTCGTCACGCAGAGATAGGATGTTGTGAATCCCCACTCGGGAAAGGCGAGATAAATTCGATTCATGCCGAAGGTGATCTCGTTTTTCAATTTGCTTGTGTCTGTCCCCTTCAGGCTGGGACCGTTGCCGATGATGAAGGCTCGTTTGCCTTTGTGAACATCCTTCAACGCAGCGAGTCGACGAATGCTCTCCCGCCGCCAAGGGTGGAAATACGCGGCGGGCAAATCAGGCAAACGGCGGAAAGAATCGTACGCGTCGCGGGTAAATTGCCAGAGCGGCGGAGGGATGATTTGTTTGAGGGTTTGTTTCATGGGAAGATGGAAGAATTTCATTACTTTTATTCACCTCTGGCATGTCACCCTGAGCGACAGCGAAGGGTCTCTATGTCGGTGTCAGAGATTCTTCGCTCAGAATGACATTGCGTAAAGTGAGTTATTCCGTGCTTAGCCTCGCCGTCGCACCCCCATCCACAACCAAGGCTTGACCCGTCATGAACGACGATTGTTCATTGTCCGCGAGAAAGTAAATGGCGCTGGCGATCTCTTCGGGCTTGCCAACTTTTCCGCTGACGGTTTTACGCGCGAGGTTATCGAGCCGTTCTTCCACATCGCCGTGACCGACGTGACCGCGTCCCAACCCCGCGCGGAGCATGGGCGTATCCACCGCGCCAGGGAGGATGGCGTTGACGCGGATGTTATCGGGCGCGAACTCGATTGCCATCGCGCGAGTCAACGCAAGCAACCCGCCCTTCGACGCGGCATACGCGGCAATGTTCGCCGAAGTTTGAATCGCGTGGACAGACGATACATTCACCACCGCGCCGCCTCCCGCCGATTTCATCAATGAGTGCGCCAACTTCACAAACAAAAACACCGACCGCAAATTCGACGCCATGACCGCATCCCATTCGTCAACAGATGTTTCTATGAGCGGCTTTGCGATTTGCACTGCCGCATTGTTTACTAGAGCGTCTAATTTCGGATAAAAATCTTTTGCCTGCTTGAAGATCATCTCAACCGAATCGGGGTGTGAAATATCCGCTTTGATAAAACGTCCATCGGCAGGAAAACCCTCTCCAAACTCATCACGATCAACGCCGATCACGCGCCAGCCTTTTTCTGAAAAATGAGATATACAAGCGCGTCCAATCCCGCCGCCTGCGCCAGTGATTAAAACTGTTTTTGTCATAGAGTAATCTCTTTGTACACGGATAACACGGATTTCACGGAAAGGAAAAATTTTCTACGGATTCTTCGTCCAGGACAAAGAACCTTTGCGAGGGTTGTCGTAGATTTTACGATGGAATAGCGCTTCGCGACCAAAGTTCAACAAAAGACCAACTTCGATTTCTGTAGCCTTCAAATAATTCAACAATTGGGCGTCGTGCGCATCGATCAGCCTTTCGACCGATTTCAGCTCGATCAGAACAACGCCATTCACGATCAGGTCTGCCTTGTATTCGCCAACCACCTTGCCATGATAATAAACAAAAATGTCTTTTTGTCTTTCAACGATCAATCCAAGTTCTAAAAGCAAAATTTCCAACGCGCCTTCATATACTTTTTCGGAAAATCCAAAACCCAATTCCTTATGAAGTTGAAAGAAAGCTCCCAAAATCTTGCCTGTCAACTCCGAGTGTTTGCCTCGAATTTTTTCTTTGTCTCCATAACCCAACTCCGTCAAATTAAGTTTTTTCCGTGTCGTCCGTGAAATCCGTGTACAAAAATGGAATCCCCAATCCCTCCACCAAATTCTTGATCGTATTCCAATGCACGCGCTCCCACGCGGCGGGGCTGGAATTGGAGTTGTGCGGGGCGAGCATGACGTTGTCCATTTTCATCAGCGGACTATCCAGCGGAAGCGGCTCGACCTCGAACACATCCAACGCGGCGCCTGCGAGACGTTTTGACTGCAACGCTTCGATCAACGCTTTCTCATCTACGATGGGTCCGCGCGCGGCGTTGATGAGGACAGCGGTGGGCTTCATCAGCGCAAACGTATCGGCGTTCATCAAGTGACGGGAGGTCGGGTTGAGGTCGCAATTGATGGAGACGAAATCAGAGTTCGAAAGTAGAAAGTGAAGACTTGTCATTTCGATTCCAGTTTCGGAAACAAAAACGTGATCAATGTCCACGATGTCGTTGCCGTAGACTTTCATACCGAAGGCTTTTGCGCGGCGTGTCACGGCTTTGCCGATGTTGCCGACGCCGACGACGCCGAGCGTACACTCGCTCAACGATTTGCCTGAAATCTTTTCCCATTTGCCGCGCTTCATCTCCGCGTCCATCCAGGGTTGGCGGCGGGCGAAGGCGAGCATGTAGCCGAGGACTGTGTCCGCTACGGGAGTGGTGAAAGCGTTGGGGGTGCGACCAATGCTGACCGAATGTCTGGAGCAGGCTGAGGCGTCGAGTGAATCGATTCCCGTCCCCCACTTCGAGATCACCTTGAGTCGCGGCGCGCAGGCTTCGATCACACGCGCGGTGTAGCGGTCGTCGCCGCAGATCGCGCCGTCGAATTGACCCGCGTATTTCAGCAAGTCTTCCTCTTCCATGCGTTCGCGCACGTCTGGCACGATCAACTCGATGTTGTATTTGTCGAAGACAGGTTTGAAGCGCTCGACGAACGGGATCATGTACGGCGCGGTGAATAAGACGGTGAATTTCATTTGCAATTGTTTTTCACTTCTGAAAATTCATAGAGTTTTGGCACGGGTGAAAAATAACTAACGTTTGGAAGCATATCATAGTTCCCGCCGAAGTAGGCATTGAAGATGTAACGGAACGTGTTGACAGGCGTGATCGTTGAAAATAATTTTTCTTGATGTTGAGGCAAATAATATGCGTTCAGAATCCACATGCGCCGATCGCGCGGTTGAAGCCACGGACCATGATCGCCTTGCAAGATGATGATCGGCGGCGTTTCAGATTCGGCAAGCAAGGTATCCACCGCATCGAGTAACTTTTGATTCAAGAATGTCAATTGATTCTGATAGCCTTCTTCATACAGATCCGCAGGATATTGTTTTTTCTCATTCCAAAATTCGGCGGGATGAGTGTATTCGCCATCAGGTCCAAACACAAAGGGAGGATGAGGCGAGATCAAATGGACATACGCGAACGTGGGCTCAGGCATGCGCGCGATGTCATCCATCGAATCAAAAACGAGCAGTGTGCGGTCGCGAAAGTTTTGTCCCGTGATCTCGTCGGCATCTACCCAGCCAAAATTTTGCGCGTAACGCGCGAGAGTCGTTTGCATGAACAATGTTTCAAATTCGGTCATGCCTGCCGAAAATGGCGGCGGTGTGTAAAAAACATCGGCATCATCCAACTCGCTCCACGCAAAACCTGTGGCAAATGCAACCGTTGTATACCCGAGCGTTTCAAAGTTATATCGCACCGCGCTGTATTTATATGAATCCCAAAGCGTGCGGCGTTTGATGCTATCAGGCGAAAACGCCGAATCTAAATCTTGCAAGTACGACATGTTCAACGACGACCCAACCGAAAGTTCAGTGCGAATGTAATTTGCCTGACTGCACTGCGCCACATAAAATCCGCGCTCACGCAAACCCTCGATGAACGCGCTGTTATCGTAACCATATGCTTTTTTCAAAAGATCTTCGCGCGCATACGAATCGAGAATGAAATAATAAACATCTGGTGGATTTTCTGGACGCACGAGATTTTCATCTACGGGAGCATTCTCTGCGCCCACGCGATGCGCGCCTCCACTTCGGACCTCCGAACTGGTCTGCCATAGGGAGGTGACTACCAGCCCCAGCGCGATCACGTTCAGAGCGAGTGGCGATGACGGAGATTTTCTAATCGCCCAAACGAGAAAGAGAATGGCAAGGACGAGCCACGTAACGAGCAGATATTTTTCAAAATCGAAGTCTTTTACTTTTTCTGTCAATGTGATGTAGGCGTGACCGTACGAATAGACCAACGCCATCCATAACGCGGAGAGAAACGCGGCTCGATTCCAATCGCGGAGAACGAGTCGCAATAGAACGAAAAGAGTCACTGCAAAGAGGACACTGACGATCAAAGGTCGCCACGCCGCCTCGAGTTTGATCTGCCCCACGTTGACCGCCATCAACGCCAGCACAGGGTACGCGCCAAACAAGATGGGATACCAAGGGATGGAAAACCATTTGCTCAATGTTTTCTGTATTTGTTTGAAAAAATTCATTCATTCACCAAGATGGCATCTCTGACCCCGAAGGGGTCTAATGATTATAGACCACGAACAGATAAAGAAAAAATCCCGAAGGGATGTCATAAAGCAACCAATCATGTCATCCCTTCGGGATTTGATGACATTTCGATCATTTTCCACAATCCTATCATCCCTTCGGGATTAGGGTTGGCGCACAAAAAATTTGGTTTTTTCAGGATGATAGTTTTCTCTTCAGCAGGAAATCACAAATCGCAAAATCGAGTTCTTCGTCAATGTCCCACGCTTCGTCGGCGTCGATGGCGAACAGGAGCGACTTGTCGCTGATGCGGTGTCTTTTGGCGAGTAAGTTCTCGCGCGTGAAAATGTAGATGCAGGAGTTTTCTTCATACACGGGAGGCAAATCCTGTGTTTGGATCAATTCTTTGGGGTTGTGGTTCAGCGCGTTGCCGTCTTTATCGTAGAGGCGGGTTTGGAGGCGAGTGACGGAAAATAAAGAATCGGAATTGGGGTAATTGGTAAGTAGTAATTGGATGGCTTTGGAAATTGATTCGGCTTTCAGCAATGGATTCGTGCTGTGGGTTTGTAAATAAAAATCAGCGGGGAATAAACCTGTATCGTGGATCAAAATCTCGTTCATCGGCACATCGTCGGCGCGGAGGGATTCGGGGCGGTTGATGATGTTCACGGAGGGGAAATGTTGTTTCAAGCCGTCTATCACTTCGTCCGAGTCGGTGTCCACGACGATTTGGTTGATCTCTGGCACAGCGAGCAACGTCTCGATGATGTGATGAAACAAAGGCTTGCCAGCCAGCGGACGATAATTTTTGCCTGGCACGCGTTGACTGTGATGACGCATGGGGACGAGCGCGACAATATTCATGGGAGGATGACCTGTAATTTAATATGATGATAATCCGCGGCGCAGAGGGTGATCCAATATCCTTTTTTGTCGGGCGGATCGAAGTCGCGCATACCGCCAACGGGCGCGCCGTCTATCGCGAGGACTTCGACGCGGTCTTGACCATTCTCAAGCGCGGAAAGGATCGCCGCTTCGCGTTCGTCCCAGAGTTGGGTGCGTTGGCTGTACACGGGAATATATTTTGAGGAATTATAAATAGTTACGATTGGAAAAATCAGCGCGATCAGCAATGTGACAGTTGCCGCAGACTGCAACCAAGTCGGCGCGTAGAGTTGGCGGAGGGAATATCCGCCTACCCAGCCGAGGGCGACAAAAGCGAAGACCATAATGTGACGCGGGATGATCTGCGTGCGGAGGATGGGCAGTCCGCGTTCGATGTAGGCGCTGGGAGTCAACGACGCGGCGACAAGAAGAGTCGCCAAAGCGAAGATTCCAAATCCGAGGGCGAGCGTTTTGGGGATGTTGATGTCTCTTTCTTTCGAGTTCAACACAAAGCCAAATAATCCCGCAAGGAGGAGGATGAGAAGTTGTTGATAATCCTTCAGCGATAAAGTCACAAACTCGCGCGTGAAGTTGAACACCAGAGTCGTCAACTCAAGCAGACTGGCAGGCTCGCCGTATCGTTCCGCGCGGAGTTGGGTGGTCGGCGCGAAAACGAGTAATGCCATGGCGATCAGGGCAAGTATCAAAGCAACGAGCGCGGGGACAAAAGTCTTTTGCGCCCAAACTTTTTTATAGCGCGAGCCGATGAAAGCGATAAACGTGTACAACGTCAAAACCGAAACAAGCACGGTGCAACTCGCTTCAGAGAATCCGCCTGCGAGGAGGGAGAGCAATGCAACGAGGATCAATCTTATTTTGGATGTGTTTTGGTCTGTGACGAGCGTCAACACCCAAGGGAATAATACGAGGGGAAATGTGTACGTGAAAAAACCAGTGTTCCAGTAGATGGATTGATATAGATGAGGCGCGAGATAGATGGAGAAGTAGACGATGATGAGGGAAAGTAGAGTCGCATGGAAAGTGGAAAGTGGGTAACCTGAAAGGGAGGAGAGGTTGAGGAAGAGGCGAACCAAGCCCCACGTCCAGAGAAGAAGCGAGAGCGGGACGAGAAGTTGAAGTCCAAGAACGCCGAGCGGATAGAAGAGTCCCGCGAGAATCGTCACCGAGTATCGGCTGGGAGTGTACGTCACGTTGTAGAGGTAGCCGCGCAGAGTTTCGAGAAATCCCAAATTGCGGAAGTCCGCGTTGTAGCACCAATCGTCTGCCCAATAACGGAAGTAGACGCCGAGGTAAGCGAACAATCCCAAGCCGATGAGGAAGATCGCAAGCGGAAGATACGAAATATATTTTCGGTCGAGGCGCATGACGGGAAGATTATACCGAATATTGATTTGACATTCCCGCTTCGCCGTGATATAAAACGCAAACAATTTACGGATATGCTCATCCAGAGAAGCTGAGGGACCGACCCGTTGACGCTTCGGCAACCGAGTTAGTAATTGGTAATTTGTAATTACCAACAGCGGTGCCAACTTCGGCAGACAATTGTCTGAGAGATGAGAGATGACTTCTTGAAAGAATGTCGCCTCTCATGCTGAGAGGCGTTTTTGTTATGAAAGGAACAACGCAATGAAAAATTCACCTCGGTTATACATTCGTCCGAAAGATTCATCCTACGAATCATTTGCAAGCACGATCAAGGCGATGTGCGAGCATCTGGGAGTCCCTTTTGCAGAAGACCAGGATTTGCGCGATGGCTACAAGAGGTATTTGGCAAAAACGGGAAATCAAGAACCCGCTGAAACTTCTGTCAAGCGGACAGCGCCAAAACGCGTTACGAGACCCGAAAAGAGATCATGAAGATCGGCGAAACGCTGTACGTGACTACAGGCGATGACTTCCGCAAGTGGCTGATCAAGAATCACAAATCCAAAAAAGAGATCTGGTTGATTCGGTACAAAAAAGCCGCGAAGAAACCGTCCATTGACTATGTGGAGGCGGTGGAGGAAGCCATCTGTTTCGGCTGGATTGACAACCTCGAAAAAGGCATGGACGCGGAACGCTACGCCCTGCGCTTCTCGCCGCGCAAGCCAAAATCGAACTGGACGAACACGAACAAGGACCGCGCCCGCAAGATGATCGCCGAAGGAAGAATGTCGCCTGCGGGGAAGGCGACGCTTCCGCCTGATGTGAAATAAGGATTGAAAATGGAAATCGGCGAGACGCTTTATGTAACCACCCGCGAAGACTTTCGCAAGTGGCTGGAAAAGAATCACAAAACCAAAAGCGAGATCTGGTTGATTCAATACAAGAAAGCCACCAAGAAGCCATCTGTCAATTTTCATGATGTGGTCGAGGAAGCGATGTGCTTCGGCTGGACAGAATCCATTGGCTTTAAAGGTTTGGATGCGGAACGTTACGTGACCCGTTATACGCCGCGCAAAGCAAGATCGAAATGGTCAGAAAAGAATAAGGATCGCGCAAGGAAGTTGATCGCTGAAGGTAAAATGACCGAAGCGGGACGCGCGTCGCTGCCGAGTGATGTGGAGTGAATGAGACTGAGCGGGGCTAAAGCCGCCTGCTCAGTACATGGAAGCCCCTTCGGGGCTGAACAACGGAGTCCGCTTTGGCGGACTTTCACGAACTGAGGCAGGGCTTTAGCCCGCACCGAACAAAAGAAAGGAAACACCATGACCTACTGGCGACTTCATTATCATCTCATTTGGGCAACATACAACCGCGAGCCAAGGCTCACCGCCGAACGAGAGAAGATGTTCTATGGCGTACTTTACAAAAAATCCGATGAATTGGGAGTCAAAATGCACGCGGGAGGAAACATGGACGATCACGCGCATGTTGTTCTGTCCATTCCGCCCGTTCTAGCAGTCGCCGAGTGTGTCCGTCATCTCAAAGGAGCAAGCGCGTTTGCCATCAATCACATGGACGGGAGCGATGGTCAATTCAAATGGCAAGGCGGATACGGAGCGCTGAGCATTGGGGAACGCTCTCTTGAAACGGTTATGGAATACGCCGCGAAGCAGAAGGAACATCATCGAGAGAATAAGTTGATCGCAGTATATGAGAGAATCGATGAGGAAGAATAAAGCAACGATGCTCGTGAAACAGATGGTTGCTCACGCAACGGGAACGAGCGGGGCTGAAGCCACCTGCTCAGTACATGGAAGCCTTTCGGGCTGACACTCGCAACGAACGCTCGGAGTCCGCTTGAGCGGACTTCCACGAACTGAGGCAGGGCTTTAGCCCGCCGAACCACCACCCGCACCGAACCCCGCGCTGGAAGACGCGCAAGGATTGGAAGTTAAAATGGAAATCAATTTCAACAACCACGATGATTTTGAAAAGTTTTTTGAAGAGCAAGGGGAATGGATCTACGATGGGAGCGTACCAGAACATTATATGTCTGCATACATGCTCGAAAAGTCTATCAAGTATAAAGATGGAAAGGTTGTTGAGTATATTTACTTGATTAGATCTGGAAATATCTTCACAAACCATATTTCCATGTATCATTTAAAAGGCGAACAACCTCATCAAATATGGTCAGGACGTGTAAATACTCCAGATGAATACAAAGATATGATGTCTGCGGTAAACAAGTATATTGATGAGACTAAACCCAATTCAGGAGTTATATGAATCGCAAATACACCAACCGCTCGTACCTCGACGCCCTCGAAAAGAAAGTCCTCGTCTTTGATGGCGCGATGGGAACGAGCCTGCAAGTGCAAAACCTCACTGCCGAGCATTTCGGCGGCGAGCAATACAACGGATGCAACGACTACCTCGTTATCTCGTATCCGCAAGCCGTGGAAAAAGTCCATCGTTCGTTTTTAGAGGTCGGCGTGGATGTGCTTGAAACGGACACCTTCCGTTCGAATCGCTTGACGATGAAGGAATACAATCTGCAAGACCGCGTGATCGAGATCAACATGACGGCGGCGCAGTTGGCGAAACGACTCGCCGACGAATACGCCGAAAAAACTGGACAACCAAGATTCGTCGCTGGCTCCATCGGACCATCAGGTAAATTGCCATCCACCAACGACCCCGACCTGTCCAACGTCACATACGATGAGTTAATTGCCGCGTTCGCCGAGCAGGCTGAAGGTCTGATTCGAGGCGGCGTGGACGTCCTGCTCATCGAAACGTCGCAAGACATCCTCGAGGTCAAAGCCGCGATCGCGGGTCTGCATCAAGCCTTTGAAAAAACGCAAATCTATTTGCCGATCCAAGCGCAGGTCACGCTCGACACGACGGGACGCATGTTGCTCGGCACCGACATCAACGCGTCGCTGACGATCCTCGAAGGCATGGGCATTGACGTGTTCGGACTCAACTGCTCCACTGGACCCGAACACATGCGCGAGCCGATTCGTTTTCTCGGCGAGAATTCCGTTTTGCCGATCTCGTGCATTCCCAACGCGGGGCTTCCGCTCAACGTGGATGGGCACGCGGTCTATCCGCTCGAGCCTGAGCCGTATGCGAATGACATGTTTGAATTTGTGACCAAGCATAATATTTCAATCGTGGGCGGATGTTGCGGCACGACGCCTGCTCACCTTAAATTGCTTGTTGACAAACTGAATCATCATCCACACCCCAAGCGACCGCTTCACTCCACGCCTCAGCTTGCCTCTGCCATGTCGGCGATCGCCATGCGTCAAGATCCCGCTCCCACCCTGCTCGGCGAACGATGCAACGCGCAAGGCTCGCGCAAGTTCAAGCGACTCCTGCTCGAAGAAGACTACGATGGCATTTTGGATATTGCCCGCGACCAGGTCGCTGGCGGCGCGCACGCGTTGGATATTTCCGTCGCTGTCACCGAACGCGCCGACGAAGGCGAGCAGATGCGCAAGGTCATTAAGAAATTGCAAATGGGCGTGGATGTTCCGCTCGTGATCGACTCCACCGAAGTGGACGTGTTGGAGATCGCATTGCAGACCGCGCCTGGGCGCTGTCTCATCAACTCCACGCATTTGGAAGCGGGTCGCACCAAAGCCGACAAAATTTTCGCGCTCGCCAAAAAATATAACGCCGCTGTTATCTGCTTGACGATTGACGAAAAAGGCATGGCGAAAACCGCGCAACATAAATATGAAGTGGCGCAACGCATTTACGACATCGCCGTCAACGAGCATGGACTCAAAGCCGAAGACTTGGTCTTCGACGATCTGACTTTCACGCTCGCAACAGGCGACGCGGAATTTATCGACTCCGCCAAAGAAACCATCGAAGGCATTCGTCTGATCGAAGAAAAACTTCCAGGCGTGATGACCTCGCTGGGCGTGAGCAATCTCTCCTTTGGGTTTGCCGCGCAAGCCCGCCCCGCCTTGAACTCGGTCATGCTCTATCACTGCGTGCAAGTCGGCTTGGATATGGCGATCGTCAACGCGGCGCACGTCAAGCCGTATGCGGAAATTGACGAGACCGAACGCGAACTCTGCGAAGACCTGATCTTCAACCGCCGCGAAGACGCGCTTCAACGCTTCATCCAACACTTTGAAAATGTGGAGATCGCAGACGATAAAGTCGCCGACCCCACCGCAGGCATGACCTCCGAACAAAAACTCCACTGGAAGATCGTGCATCGCTTCAAAGACGGTGTGGAAGAGGATATTGATGAAGTCATTCACCGTGATCCTGCCAGTTTCCAATCCCTAATTACTAATAACCAATTACCAAGCAAGCACGAGATCGCCGTCCACACCCTCAACAACGTCCTGCTCCCCGCAATGAAAGAAGTCGGCGACAAGTTCGGCGCGGGCGAATTGATTCTGCCCTTCGTGCTCCAATCTGCCGAAGTGATGAAGAAGACCGTCGCGCACCTTGAAAACTATCTCGAAAAGATGGAAGGCGTCACCAAAGGCACGGTCGTCATCGCCACCGTCTATGGCGACGTGCATGACATCGGCAAAAATCTTGTCAAAACGATTCTCGCCAACAACGGCTACACCGTCGTGGACTTGGGCAAGCAAGTGCCTGCCGAAACGATCATCACCAGAGCAGTGGAAGAGAAAGCAACCGCAATCGGTTTATCCGCCTTGTTGGTTAGCACCTCTAAGCAGATGCCGCTCATCGTCAACGAACTGCATCGGCGCAAACACAACATCCCTGTGCTGATCGGAGGCGCGGCGATCAACCGTCGCTTCGGTCGCCGTATCCTCCAAACCGAAAGCGGAGACTTTTACGAGTCAGGCGTCTTCTATTGCAAAGACGCGTTCGAAGGTCTCGACACGATGGATACACTGATCAACAATGAGAAACGCTCTCAACTCCTTACCAAGACCCGTGAAGAATCCGAAATGGAACTGGGACGCGCGAACGCGAAACCTGCCAACGTTCCAACGTTACAACGCTCGAACATTGTGCCCGCGCCTCTCACCCTCCCCCCCTCCAAATTCGGGATGCGAGTCGTCAAGCACATGCCGCTCGAGCTCGTCTTCACGCATCTCAACATCAATGAACTCTATCGCCTCTCGTGGGGAGCGAAGAGCACTCACGGCGCGGAATGGGACAAACTCAAAGCGGAATTCGACGCGCGGCTCGACAAGATGAAGCGCGAAGCCATGCGCGAGAAGTGGCTCAATCCGCAAGGTGTGTACGGTCTCTTCCCCTGTCAGGCGGAGGGCGAAGACCTCATCATCTACAACCCTGAGAATTTCGATCAGGAATTAACCCGCTTCAGCTTCCCGCGTCAACCGCATGATGACCGCCTCTGTCTGGCGGATTACTACGCCTCCGTCGGATCGGGTCAAATGGACGTGGTCGCCTTTCAGGTTGTGACCGTCGGACAGCAAGCCAGCGACCGCTTCGAGAAATTCCAATCGGCAAACGATTACACCGAAGCCTACTTCACGCATGGGCTCGGCGTCCAAACCGCCGAAGCGACAGCGAACTACCTCCACGAACACATCCGCCATGAGATGGGTATCACCGAGAATCAAGGCAAGCGATACTCGTGGGGCTATCCCGCCATCCCTGAGTTGGAAGATCATTTCAAGGTCTTCAAACTCCTGCCCGCCGTTGAATCCGAACTTGGGCTGAGCCTGTCCGTTTCGGGACAGTTGATCCCCGAACAATCTACCGCCGCGATCATCGTCCATCATCCACAGGCGAAGTATTACTCGGTCGGCGAATCGAGAGTCGAGCAGTTAATGAAGTAATTTCGTGGGGCGGGATGGCATCCCGCCCGTTTCAGGCAAAAGCGAGATAACATCCCGCTCCACGATGAGTATGAAAAACAAACTTGCATTTCGCGAATACTACAAAAGGCGACTGCCCCATATTCAAATTGCGGGAGCAACATACTTCATTACATTTCGCCTCGCAAATTCCCTGCCAGTCGAAGCGCTTCACGAATTGGCGGAGGAAAGGCAAGCAATAAACAAACTGCCTGAAAACCAGAAAGAATCCGCTCACCGCGCATGGTTCGCCAAATACGATGATTATCTTGACAAAGCATTGCATGGAAATCTGTATCTCAAGAATGAACAGGTTACCGATTTGATTTCAGAATCGATTCTCTATCGAGATGGGAAAGCCTACGACTTGATCACATTCTGCGTTATGCTCAATCATGTTCATTTGGTTTGCACACCGCTTGAAAAATTAGACGGAACATATTACGGGCTAACAGAAATTCTACATTCGCTGAAACGACATACAGCACGGGAAGCGAACAAAATCCTGCAAAGAAACGGTGCGTTTTGGCAGGATGAAAGTTACGACCATGTCATTCGAGACGAGACAGAGTTAGAAAGAATCGTGAAATACGTTTTATACAATCCAGTTAAAGCAAAACTTGTCAAAGAGCAAACTGACTGGAAATGGAGTTATTGTAAGTTTGAAATTTAGTGCGGATTGACAATCCGCACCACGAAAAGAGCAACCATGACAAACAAATTCCTAAACCTCCTCTCATCCCAAACCCTCCTCGCCGATGGCGCGATGGGGACGATGCTCCACACGCGCGGAGTGGGATTCGACAAGTGTTTCGACGAACTCAACCTCACGAATCCATCGGCGGTGGCGGAGATTCACCGCGAGTACATCGAAGCGGGCGCGCAGTTGATCATCACCAACACGTTCGGCGCGAATCGATTCAAACTCGCCAAGCATGGATTGCAAGACGATGTCGTTGAAATCAACAAAGCCAGTGTTGACCTTGCCAAGCGCGTCGTTGCCGCGTCGTTCAAGGATGTGCTGGTCGCAGGGGATGTGGGTCCGCTGGGGGTGCGAATCGCTCCGTTTGGGCGCGTCCAGCCTGAGGAGGCGCGAGAGGCGTTTGCGGAGCAGATCCGCGCATTGGCAGACGCGGGCGTTGATGCGATCGTCATCGAGACGTTCAGCGATCTGTATGAAATCCGTGAGGCAATAAACGCGGCGAAACAAACGTGCAAATTACCAATCGTTGCATCGGTCACGTTCACGCGTGATGACAGAACTCTGCTCGGCGATGAACCGATGAAAGTGGCGCGGACGTTGCGCGATGCAGGCGCAGACGTGATCGGAGTCAACTGCTCGGGCGGACCCGCGCAATTGCTGCGAATCTTGAAGCAGATGAAACAAGCCGTGCCTGATGGGAAGTTTTGGGTGAAGCCGAATGCTGGCTGGCCCGAACAAGTGGGCGGACGCATCATGTATCCCGCCGATGCGGATTACTTCGGCGATTATGCGCTGTCGTTCCGCGAGACAGGCGCGGTCATCGTTGGCGGATGCTGCGGCACGACCCCGCAACATATCATGGCGATGAAGAAGGCGTTGGATTCTTCGGAACATTCTTCCGTGTTAATTCAGACTTCCGAAGTCTTAGAGACTTCGGAAGTCTCGGACATTGAACCGCCAACTCAATTCGCGCAAAAATTGGAACGCGGTGAATTTGCGATCTCCGTGGAAATGGATCCGCCGCGCGGACTCTCGACTCACAAACTGTTGGCGGGCGCGTCTCTCCTCGCCGACGCAGGCGCGGACGTGATCAACGTCGCCGACTCGCCGATGGCGCGGATGCGGATGTCGGCGTGGGCGGTGTGCGACGTGGTGCAGAGAAAAGTGGGAGTCGAGACGACGATCCACTTCCCCACTCGTGGGCGGAATCTCTTGCGCGTGCAGGGAGATTTGCTCGCCGCGCACGCGCTGGGCATCCGCAATATTTTTGTCGTGATGGGCGACCCGACCGCCATCGGCGATTACCCCGAAGCGATGGATAATTACGATCTCGTGCCGTCGGGTCTGATCAAACTCATCAAGCAGGGATTCAACGAAGGCATAGACCATTCAGGCACGAGCATCGGTCAGCCGACAAATTTCTTCGTCGGCGCGGCGTTGAATTTGTGTCCGCCAGATGTGGATAATGAGATCAAAAACCTGCACAGAAAAGTCAAAGCAGGCGCAGACTTTTTCCTCACGCAACCCATTTACCGCGCGGACGATGGACCGAAATTGCTCGAAGCATACGAAGCAAAACATGGCAAATTGAACAAGCCGATTCTGGTCGGCATCCTGCCCTTGGTCGGCGTCAAACACGCGAACTTTTTGCACAACGAGGTGCCTGGCATTTCGATCCCCGATGAAACGCGGAAACGGATCGAAGCGGCGGGCGACGAGGGCGTGAAGGCTGGGGTGGAGATCACGGTCGAATTGGTGGAGCAGGTCAAACCGTGGGCGGGAGGCGTGTACGTCATGCCCCAATTCCACAAGTACGATATGGTCGCGGAGATCATCGAGGCGGTGAAGGTAAAAACGTAGACAGGTAAACAAGTACACATGTAGACACGTGTTTCCCTGTGTACTTGTTTCCGTGTTTACCTGTGTACCTGTTTCCGTTATACTTGCCCCATGCTCCTCGCCATTGACCTCGGCAACACGAACCTCACGCTGGGCTTGTACAACGGAAATGAACTCAGCTCGCACTGGCGGCTTGCCACCGATCATTCGCGTATGCCCGATGAATATGGTTTGCAATTGCAGGGGTTGCTGCAAAACGCCAAGGTGACTGCTAAACAACTCACGGGGGTTTGTCTTGCGTCTGTCGTGCCGCAACTGACGGGGCGCGTGATCCAAGCGTGCCGCGAATATCTCGATATCGAACCATTCGTCATTGACGTGGGGATCAAAACAGGAGTCAAAGTCCGCTATGAAGACCCGCGCGCGGTCGGCGCGGATCGAATCGCGGACGCCGTTGCTGTCGTCTATTTATACAAAGGTCCTGCGTGCGTTATTGATTTCGGCACAGCCACCACGTTCAACGCCGTCACCAAAGACGGCGAATATCTCGGCGGCGCGATCACAGCGGGCATCAACCTCGCCACCGAAGCGCTGTTCACGCACGCCGCAAAACTTCCGCGCATTGATCTGCAACGCCCGCCCTCCGTCATCGGTCGCAACACTGTCCACGCGATGCAGGCGGGTTTGTTGTTCGGGTACGTGAGCATGGTCGAGGGCATGGTCGAGCGTTTTCGCAAAGAACTCGGTCCCACGATGAAAGTGATCGCAACGGGCGGGCTCGCCGAGATCGTCGCGCAAGAGACCGATGTCATTCAGATCATCGCCCCCTGGCTCACGCTCGACGGCTTGCGAATTTTGTGGGACATCAATCATCCGATTTAAAAGACGAACCGTCATTGCGAGCCCGATAGGGCGAAGCAATCTCCAACATCATCACGGGGATTGCTTTGTCGCCACTTCGTGGCTCCTCGCAATGACGGGAATTTTTCTTTTAGGATGTGGGGGATTCGGACTCATCGCACCCCCTACGCCGACTCTAACCCTCGAACCGACTCGCACCCTCAGCCCGTCTCTTACGCCGTTTCAGCCTGTCGCAAACACCCCAACCTTTCTCCCCACTGACACATTCACCCCCTCCCCAACCTTCACGCCAACTTCAACCCTCACACCGACGATCACACCCACGCCTCAATTTATCTTTCAGGGACCTGGGAACGTCACCGTTCCGATCCTTCTCTATCATCACATCGGCTACTCATTCACAGACAGCGAGTATTACGTTTCACCCGAAGCGTTTGAGAACCAAATGAATTACTTGTTCATGCACGGATACCGAACGATCTCCGTCGAACAATTGACGCAAGCCATCTACTTCGGCGCGCAACTCCCCTCCCGCCCTATCTTGCTGACGTTTGACGATGGCAGTGAAACCGTCTACATCAACGCACTGCCTGTCATGCAAACCTACGGCTTCACCGGCACAGCCTACATCGTGGACAATTACATCGGCGCGAATCGCTACATGGACAAAGCTCAAATCCGCGCATTGTATGAAGCAGGCTGGGAGATCGGCAGTCACAGTCTCAGCCACCGCGACTTGACAACGCACCCCGCCGCACAGGAAGAAGAGATCGTCAACTCGCGGAAGAAATTGGAATCATATCTTGACGTGCCAGTACGAAGTTTTGCCTATCCTTTTGGCGCGTACGACAGCAATTCGTTGAAACTTATAAAGTTTGCGGGTTACGTCGCCGCAATGGGACTTGGTGATAAGTCTATTCAAGGGAAAGGAAATATTTATTATCTGTATCGTCACAGCATAACAGCGGAGACAACATTGGAATCGTTTATTCAGATCCTGCCGTGGAATCCATAAATCCGTGGCGCGGGATGATATCCCGCGCGCCTGCGAGATGCCGCTCCACATTTACAAGAACGCCCGTTAACGTAACTCAGACGCAACAGCCTCTTGTCTTCGACATTCATGCACGCTATAATGCCCCGCTGTGGAAAGTTAGGAGTCCCATGCCAGTTTATACATATCGCTGCAGTTCCTGCGGCACAAGATTCGAACAACATCAATCGTTTGACGACGCCCCGCTCGTAACCTGCCCCAAATGCAAAAAGAAAGCATTGAAAAAAGTCATCACCCCGACGAAAGTAATTTTCAAAGGTTCGGGGTTTTACGCCACCGATAATAAATCCTCGTCAGGCGGCAATTCATCGTCGAGGAGCAAATCTCAATCGGACGATCACGGTCACGCTCATGGAGAGGATAAGTCCGCTTCAGGGGACAAGGCGGCTGAGAAATCTTCGTCCGATGTCAAAGGCGAAAAGAAATCGAAAAGCAAGACCGAGTCGAAGAGCGAATAAATCGAAAAAGAGAAGCGCGAGGCTTCTCTTTTTTTCTACTCTATGTCATCCTCCCGAAAAACATCGGGACGATGTGAGGGAGCGATAGCGACCGAAGGGTCTCGCTTGCAAGCGAGGAGATTCTTCGCTCAGAATGACATGATTTTGAATTACACCGTCCACGGACCGATGAGCGCGTCAATCGAAATGCCGTATGCCACCGCGTTCCAGAACCTGATGTCGGCGGGCTGATCCTTGGATTTTTCCCAATAGCCCGAAAAGACAAAGACGGTCACGATCAGCGAGGCGACGAAGCGCGCAACGATGACATACCACGCGCCGAAACTCCACGGGTCGCCAGTCTTGGCTACCTCCACCGCGATGGTGTAGACCCAGCGCAAAAGCACGCCGAGCAACACACCGAAGAACACCTGCGTCTTCGCGCTATTGTTATCCTGTTGGGTGGCAAGCTTGAAGGTGATCGCGTCGTTGAATATAAAAGACTGCATGAGAATTCTCCTCTTTGAATTTATTCGCCGCTGACGATGCTCCACTTGGAAATATCGGAACGGCTGACGAAAACCATGATGGACATGAAGATCAGGAATACCAACACCACAAAAAGCAGACCACGGAAGATCGGCATGAGGAAGATAAGCGAAAATACAACAGTCAGTAGAAACAAGAACACACCCACGATCCGAAAAGCAAACCATCTACCGAACACATTTGGGGCATATAACAGGAACATGGCGGCGGTCAAGACGATGGAGATAGTGAAGGTCGGGAAAACGCCAAAGAAACGGATGAGGTAGGCGACGAACAGAAAGTAGAAGAGGTCGATCATCCCGACAAACAGGTAATGGAATGCGTTGAATTTCACCGCGAATATCTGCGAGAAGATAAAGGTCACGATAAGAAAAAACGCCAGCGACATCGGAGAGTAACCGATCAGGTTCTGGATGGAATCGAGATACCGCTGTTTAGCAAGAAAGGTGATGCCAAGGTCCTGCGTAGTGGAGAAGTTCTCCACGTCGAATTCGACCGTCGCGCCATCTTTGGTTAGTTCGGTGTTGTGGGGCAGACCAAAACGATAAATGCCAAATTCATCCACATTGATCACGACCTTGGCAGTGATACGCTCGATCACATTATTCTGGTAAGCAGATAGGTTGTATTTGAACACATCCATGCCTTTGGTAGCGTAGGTGACGATTACCTCCACCTCGGAGCCGGGAGCAAATCCGGGAATCAGCGCCTGGGGCGCGTCCATGCTGGGCTGGAGAATCAGGTTTCCCTGCGAAGGGATGCGGATGGTGTAGTCGTACATCAGATTGGCATTTTCGGGCTTGCTCACTTTGATGAGCAAGTCGCCGGTATATTGCGTTTTGTTGACGATGGTATATGTTTCGGTATTGTGCGTTTCAAAGGCGTTGAAGACCAGCAGGTCGAGCTCCTGTTCGCCGTAATCTACAGACGAATCAATATTGATTGTTTTTGGCACAAGGGGATAAGTCTCGGTGCGGACAACATCTTCGTATTGTTTCGCGTCCTTATTGAAGGTCGATTCTGTATAAGAGTGACGAAGAGTGAATAACGGCGGGATAATTCCTATTTCGCCGCCCCATGAATTTTTAAATTGCTCATAGGCGTTCCCGTACGTGCTAGATTTGTGCTCCCCGACCCGGGCAGCGGTGAGCGATAGCAAGACCGCCCCAGTGAGGATCAGCCCGCCCAGCCAGACCAACATGCCAAAGATTCGAGTGGTTGCGTTCATGGAGCGCTCCTATCGGAATTACTTCTGAAGTTCCTCATTACCACTATACTGCTTTATATCCATGCATGTCAATGGAAATTTATCCTTCGTTCTTAAACGAAATTTGCCTCCAGCGCAATCGCTAAAGGCAAATCATTTGGTGAAAAGCTCCTCGACCAGGTCTCGAACCTGGAACCTAGCGGTTAACAGCCGCTCGCTCTGCCGATTGAGCTATCGAGGAAGGCGAGCGGGATTATACGTGCAAGGATAGGGAGTGTCAAGCAGACCTAGTTCGTCATTGCGAGGAGGGCTATGTCCGACGACATCGTACTCTTTAGAGTAAGCAATCCCCAACACAGTGATGGAGATTGCTTCGTGGCGCGAGGCGCCACTCGCAATGACGGAAATGTCTCAATACTTCACCGCGCCCAGTTGATCGAGTTTATCAATACGGTGCGTGGCGGAGATCTGCCGCACGGTGCCGGTCAGTCCGCGCACCACGAGCGAATCGGTGCTGGCTCGGTCGCCGAAGTAGCGCACGCCTTTGAGGAATTCGCCGTCGGTGATTCCCGTCGCGGCAAAGAACACATCTTCCGAGGAGACGAGATCGTCCATCGTGAGGATCTTTTCAAAATCGTAGCCCGCTTCTTGCCCGCGGCGAAGTTCGGCCTCGTCGCGCGCGTAGAGTTTGCCTTGGATCTCACCGCCCATGGCGCGCAACGCGCACGCGGCAAGCACACCTTCGGGTGTGCCGCCCACGCCGAACAACACGTCCACACCGGAGTCGGGCCACGCGGTCATCAACGCCGCGCCCACGTCGCCATCGGGGATCTGTCGGATGCGCGCGCCCGCCTTGCGTATCTCGGCGATCATCTCCTTGTGGCGGTCGCGGTCAAGGATGATCGTCGTCAGGTCTTCCACATCTTTATGCTTCGCCTTTGCGATCGCTTTCAAATTCTCGGTGATGGATTTTTCGATATTGATCTTGCCCTTCGCTTCGGGTCCCACCGCGATCTTGTTCATGTACACGAACGGACCGGGGTCGAACATCGTGCCGCGCGGGGCGATGGCAACCGTCGCCAGCGAATTCGATCTGCCAAAGGCTAAAGGGCGAGTCCCGTCGATGGGGTCCACAGCAACATCCACGTCGGGAGGAGAACCGCTTCCCACCGTCTCGCCGTTGAACAACATCGGCGCGTTATCCTTTTCCCCTTCGCCGATGACGATGATGCCGTTCATGTCCACTGTTTGGAGGACGGTGCGCATCGCGTTGACGGCGGCTTGGTCTGCCGCCTCTTTATCTCCGCGTCCCATGAAGCGACCCGCCGCCATGGCGGCGGCTTCGGTGACGCGCGCGAGTTCGAGCGCAAGATTTCTGGTAGGTTCGTTTTTGTTTGCCATTCGTCCTCCGTTAGAAAATAAAATATAGGATGAGAAAGTAGCCGAGCGGCGCGCCCCAAATCCATGAGTCGACGCGGTCGAGAAATCCACCGTGACCCGGCAGGATGTGACTCGAATCTTTCATGCCGCTTTGCCGCTTGAACATACTCTCGCCGAGGTCGCCGAGCGGGGTGATCGCGCCGATCACGAGACCGAACCACGCGCCTTTCAACGGGGTGATCAAACCGCCAAGCGGCTGAGGTCCCAACGTGGAATAGGCGTACGCAAAGAATGCGCCGACGATCACCGAGGTGAACACACCGGCGAAGTATCCCTCCCAACTTTTCTTCGGGCTGATGCGCGGCGACATCCTGTGTTTGCCATACACCGCGCCGATGGAATACGCGCCGGTATCGCTTGCCCACACCAAAGGCAGAATGAGCATGAGCCACCATCCGCCGGCGGGAAGCAACCGCAAGTCGAGGAGATACGAGCCGAGCCAGCCGAGGTAGACAATGCCGGCAACGGTAATACAAAAATCCAGCGCGGCTTTATCCCTGCCGCGTTCGAAGGAAAACACATGCGCGGTCATGGCAACCATGATGGTCAAAACCATGACGGGGATCGCAGCTTCGGCAAAAAAGAAGCGCACTGTGGCTATCAACAGCACGCCTCCAATCGTGACTTTTTCATTGGGTTCAAACTCCACCGCCCGGTACATGCGAACAAATTCCCATGCGCAACCGCCGAGAACGATTGCCATGGCAATAAAATAAAAAACATCCCCGTAGATAATGGCTGGCAAGCCAATGACCGCCAATATGAATGCCGTCAAAACGCGCCTAGGCATTGGACGCCTCGTATTCGCTCGAAGAAACTTTTCCGTAGCGGCGCTCGCGCGAGGCGAAGGTTTCGAGGGCGCGCAGGTATTCCTCGCGGTCGAAGTCGGGCCAATATTTCGGTGTGACGAACCATTCGGAATATGCGCCCTGCCAGATCAGGAAGTTGCTTACACGCAACTCGCCGGAAGTGCGGATGATGAGGTCGGGATCGGGAGTGCCTGCCGTGTACAAGTAACGGCTCACGAGTTCATCGGTCACGTTTTCAGGAGGAACACCATCTTTCATAATGTGCTGGATCGCGTTGATAATCTCATCACGTCCGCCGTAATTGAACGCCACGTTCAGAACCAGGCGGTCGTTATTTTTTGTCGCGTCGATCGCGTCTAACACTTTTTCCTGGAGGTTCGGGGAAAGGCGTTCGAGCCGCCCGATATGACGCAACTGCACTCCCTCTTTGCTGAGTTCGGCGAGTTCCCGATCGATCACATCCTCAAGAATGAACATCAAACCTTTGACTTCTTCCGGCGGACGTCCCCAATTCTCGGTGGAGAAGGCATAGATGGTCAAATACTTCACGCCAAATTCCACCGAAGAGCGGATGACGCGTCGCAGGTTCTCGGTGCCGGCTTTATGACCGGCAAGACGCGGCAAGCCGCGCGAAAGCGCCCAGCGTCCGTTGCCATCCATAATCATCGCAACGTGGCGTGGAATTCTATCGGGAGGGATGGTAAAGGGGGTGTCTGCCATGGAACCGGCTAGACTTCCATGATCTCGGCTTCTTTGTTCTTGCCCTGAACGCCGATCTCTTCCACATATTTGTCGGTAAGTTTTTGGAGGTCTTCTTCGCCGCGTTCGAGATCGTCTTCCGAGATCAACTTTTCCTTTTCAAAGTCGCGCATATCGTTGTGCGCGTCGCGGCGGATGTTGCGGACGGCAATACGCGATTCTTCCAGGCGGTGATGCACGTGCTTGACGAGGTCGCGGCGGCGTTCCTCGTTGAGCGGCGGCAGGTTGAGATGGATAACCTTGCCGTCATTGTTGGGGTTGAGCGCCAAGTCCGACGTTTGAATCGCTTTTTCGATCGTCTTCAGAGTCGACGCATCGAACGGCTTGATGGTAATCGTTCGCGCTTCGGGAACGCTGATCGAAGCCAGTTGCATGAGCGGGGTTGGGTTGCCGTAATACTCAATGGGGAGTTTCTCCACCAAGGCAGGGCTGGCGCGCCCCGTGCGCACGCCAGCCAGATCGTCATGCAAGACTTGAAGGGCGCTTTTCATTCGATGTTCGGCATCGGCTAGGATATCTTTAATCACTTCAGTCTCCTGAGTTGTGAAATTTATTCAACGACAAGGATACACCAAAACAATAAAAACCGCTATATGAAGCGCTATCCTTGAGAGGTTTTGAAACAACTCGAGAGTTGAATCTGTACTACGATAAACGCCGGCAGACCAATGACTCAATCGCCGACGATCGTGCCCACCGGCTCTCCTTTGAGCGCGGCGAGCAGGGCATGGTTATCCCACAAATTGACAACCAGAATCGGCAGCTTATTTTCCATGCACAGGGTGATGGCAGTGCTATCCATCACCTCCAGTCTGCGGTTGATCACTTCGATATAACCGAGTTTGTCGAACTTCTTCGCATCGGGGTTTTTCTTCGGGTCTGAATCGTAGACGCCATCCACCTTGGTAGCCTTGATCACGACATTCGCGTCGATCTCGTTGGCGCGCAACGCCGCGGCAGTGTCTGTGGAAAAGAACGGATTCCCCGTTCCCGCGCCGAAAATGACCACCCGCCTCTTCTCCAGGTGACGGATGGCTCGGCGGCGGATATAAGGTTCGGCGATTGCGCGCATCTCAATCGCGGACATGACGCGCGTATACACGCCTTCGCGCTCCAACGCGTCCATCAACGCCATCGCGTTCATTACAGTGGCGAGCATACCCATATAATCGGCGGTGGCGCGATCCATGCCGCGTTCTAATCCCTGCTTGCCGCGCCACAAGTTTCCCGCGCCGATGACAATCGCCACTTCCACACCCATCTCGTGGACTTCCTTGATGCGGACGGCAATGGCTTCTGCCTCGTCCACGTCGATGCCAAACCCAGACTTGCCGCCAAGCGCCTCCCCGCTCAACTTGAGCAGGATCCGTTTGTACTTGATGTCGCTCATAACTCTCCTTTACCCCTCCCTGCCTCCCCATCCGCAAATTGCGGGATGGGGCGGGTGGGGTGTCAAAAAAATGACCAACCGTCTGGTTGGTCATTTTACTTTAATTGTTCAAACTTTCGCCCAACTCCCAGCGCTGGAAGCGTCGGACGACCACATTTTCGCCGATGGCGGCGACCGTTTGCAAGATCAACTTCTCCACGGTGATCGATTCATCGCGGATGTACGCCTGCCGCGAAAGCACAACTTCATCCTTGAATTTTTCGAGCCGCCCCTGCACGATCTTCTCGTGGATGTTCTCCGGCTTGCCCTCTTCCTTGGCGCGCGCGCGGGCTATCTCCGCTTCATGGTCGAACACCTCGGCGGGAATATCTTCCACTTTCAGGTAGCGCGGCGCAGATGCGGCGATCTGCAACGCCAGTTCATGCGCCAATTCGCGGAATTTATCGGAACGTGCCACAAAATCGGATTCGCAGTTCACTTCCACCATCACGCCCACGCGTCCACCGCCGTGCGAGTATAGCTCGACTATGCCTTGCGAAGCTTCGCGATCGGCGCGTTTGGCAGCCGTCGCCATACCTTTTTCTCTCAGCCAATCCACCGCTTTTTGAAAATCGCCTTCCGCTTCTTCGAGCGCCTTGCGGCAATCCATCATGCCGGCGCTGGTAGCGGCGCGCAATTCCTTGATCATATCAATTGTAATTTCCATCCGTTAATTCCTCGTGTTGCAAGGTCTGCTTATTCAGCGCCTTCTGATTTTTCTTCCGTTTTTGTTTCTGCCGCCACTTCAGCTACAGGGGCTTCTTCTGTGGCAGGCTTGCGTGAGGCGCTCATCTTGGCAAGGGTCGCCTCTCCGAGCAGGGCGTTATCTTCCAATTCCACGTCGGTCTCCACCACCTTGGGCGCGCGCCGGGCAGGTTTGTCTGATTTCGTTTTGGTTTCCTCGGAAGGCATATCCTCTGCCGAATCGTCTTTTCGCATGCCTTTGCCCTCAAGCACCGCATCAGCCACTTTTGCCACTAACAACTTAATGGCGCGAATCGCATCATCGTTCGACGGGATCACATAATCCACGTTCTGCGGGTTGCAGTTCGTGTCCACCATCGCAACGATGGGAATGCCCAGCAAATTCGCTTCACGCACCGCCGAGTCTTCGCGACCCACATCGACGATAAAGAGCAGATCGGGGCGGCGCTTCATGTTGCGAACACCGGAAAAGCGGGTGGTCAACCGAACGATCTCGCGTTCGATCAACAACCCTTCCTTTTTAGTCAAGCGGTGAATATCTCCGCTATCGCGCATTTTTTCGAGCCGTTCAAATTCCTGAATGCGGTCATGCATCGTCGACCAGTTCGTCAGAACGCCGCCCATCCAACGTTCGGTCACATAGGGCATAGCGCACCGCGCAGCTTCAGCCGCCACGGTTTCCTGCGCCTGCCGCTTCGTACCGACAAACAAAATTGTGCCGCCATTGGCGACCGTATCACGGATCACATTGAACGCCTGACTCAACAATTTGGATGTCTGTTGCAGGTCGATGATGTGAATGCCATTGCGCTCCGTAAAAATATACGGTTTCATACGCGGGTCCCATTTGTTGGTGCGATGCCCGAAATGGACGCCGCTCTCAAGCAGGGATTTCATAGGGATAACTGCCATATTTCTCCTTACATTCCACATGCCAACGCGTGACAGACATTCGCCAGCGTGCCGTGGATGAGTTTAGCGGGATTTGATGACCCGCTCAGGGACGCTCGATGCCCGTCCCAGGCAAGATGTCGCTCCTCCCTGAGGAGGCACAAGATTTCTTTGTGCCGCAGTCGCAGGATTCGGAAGCGGCGGGATTATAACACAGGAATTGACGAAAACCCCCGCTTCGCCTCGACGGGCATTCTGGTACTTACCCTCCGCCTCTCTCCCCCTTTTAAATGCGCATTCGGAGTTCCCCCGACTCCGAATGCGCATTTCCGCAATGTTCGATTATGCCGTCAGTTGACCAAGTCCTGATTTAGGGCATCCCATATTTTTCTGGCGCGATTTCTAAGTTTTTCGTTCTCATCCACTTTCTTCGTCGCGTACATGACCGTCGTATGATCCCGTCCGCCAAGGATTTCGCCAACCTGAGGCAGGGAGATTTCAATGTATTGCCGCAAAATATACATTGCCAATTGGCGAGGAATCGCTATTTTTGCTGAGCGCTTCTGCCCAAGCAGGTCATCCACGTTTACGCCTTCCATCTCAGCCACCGCTTCAAGAATTTTGGTTGGCGGTATATTCTTCTTTTGCGGCATCAGATCGACCAATGCCATTTCAACCAGGCTAGGAGTTAATGACGCGCCGCTCAGGTCAGCATACGCAAGAATGCGATTCAACGCGCCTTCCAACTCGCGAATGTTCGATTGCACGCGACGCGCGATGCTTTCGAGAATTTCATCGGACACCTGCCGACCCGTGCGTTCAGCCTTCGAGCGCAGGATGGCGAGCCGCGTTTCCAGATCGGGCGGCTGGATGTCTGCCGTGAGTCCCCACTCGAACCGCGAGCGGAGGCGTTCCTCCAATGTGACCAGCGACTTCGGCGGGCGATCCGACGAGACGATGATCTGCTTATCCTGCCCGTGTAATGTATTGAACGTGTGAAAAAATTCTTCCTGCGTAGATTCTTTACCGGCAATAAATTGAATGTCGTCAATTAAAAGCACATCGATCGAACGATATTTCTCCCGGAACGCCTGCGTGGTATGCGTGCGGATGGCGGTGATCATGTCGTTGGTGAATTCTTCGGAGGAAACGTACAACACGCTCAACCCCCGCGCATGGCAGGAATTGCCAATCGCGTGAAGCAAGTGAGTTTTCCCAAGCCCAACGCCCCCATAAAGGAACAACGGGTTGTAGGCGCGAGCTGGCTTCTCAGCAACGGCAAGGCACGCAGCGTGCGCCAGCCTGTTGCCCGAACCGACTACAAAGTTCTCAAAGACGTAGCGGGGGTTTAAAGTCGAATTACGCAGATTCTGCTCGGGAGCCGAAGCAGTTTCCACTGGGGCAAGATGCGGTTCATCCACCTCTATTTCTTTTTCATTGCCGTGTACAACAAAGGTGACAGCCACACTTCCGTTCAAAATCCCGCCGAGCAGACGGTTGACCGTACCGGCAAGACGATTCTCGAGCCAATCGCGCGCATACGCATTGCGGACACCGATGGTAAGCCTTCCATTATGGTAGGAAACCGGCTTGGTATCGCGCACCCAGGTATCGAACGATGCGCGCGGCATTTCCATCTGTAATTGTCCGAGCACGGACTGCCATGCTTGTTCTGCGTTCATTGATTGCTCCTCAGCGGCCGTGGTTGCCAATGTGAAATCTATCCGCTTCGTCAGCGGCTATTTTTGAAGATATATTATTTTGTTTCAGAGATCCAAAGGGATTGCAAGATGCGCTTCGTACTTCACATCAAAATCTCAGCGTGGTCACATTCTAGCATAACTATCCAAAAGTACAACACGAAAAGCCTACGGTTTATTTAAAACATCTGTTTTTTTAAGGTCACTCAACGTTAAAGAGTTCTCGTGCAATGCAACAAGACTTTGATCTTTCATAGAACGCGCGTTTCAGCCATGCGCGCTCCACAGAGTTATCCACACCCCCATATATGGGGCTTGCTCTGCCATTTTAACGATTAGGGCTTTGATTTGGCGATCGTTGTTAAAGAACGCGTGTTGAATACATTTTCACATGCGTTGAATAAGACTCAGGATTTTGAGATTCAATGTTAAAGATTCAACGATTCGTCCAATTCATGCGCGCGCATGGCGCGGCACCCATGCTAATATCGTCGTTCCCTCATTCAAATGCGATGAAATTTCAACATCGCCGCCCGCCGATCGCACGCGCGTCTCCATATTGGCTAGCCCATGACCTATATTGACGCTGATATTCTCCATATCAAAACCGACTCCATCATCACGGATCTCCATCAGGGCGCGATCTTTCGTTCGCCACAACGAAATATGCACATTTTTTGCTTTTGCATGCTTTGCCGCGTTCGCCAATGCTTCCTGACAGATATGGAATAAGGCAAGAGAATGGACATCGGGAAGGTTTTTCAGACCTTTTTCAGTATAAGTAAATTGGACCTCGGCAGAAGTATGGGCTTTGAACTCGGCAACAAGGCGTTGAATGCCACCGACCAACCCGGCTTCACCCATCTGTCTTGGTTTTAGATCTAAAATATACGCCCGCAGATCGCGGATCACTTGATTCAAACCATCAATTGTGCTTTGAACGCGGCGCTTTGCTTCAATGGAGTCTTCATTGAATGAAAGTAGAGCGTTTTCAAGCGACAAGCCAAGCCCGTAAATGGACTGAATAACCCCGTCATGCAAATCCATACCGATACGATCGCGCTCTTCCAACACCGCCAAGCGGCGCGCGTCGGTATGCAGTCGCGCATTTTCAATCGCCAGACCTGCCCATGTGCCAACCGCCGCCATCATCTCAACGATCCGATTGTCAATTGCATCTTTGGCTTTAGCCGCAACGCTCATAACGCCCATCAAATTCTCGCCGGAAAGCAGGGGAATACAGGCAATCTGATGGAATCCCGCTTTGACAATGGCTTCACGCACAAAACGGGCGTCATCCTCAAGGCGCGCGCTGATCATTGGCTTGCGAGTTTTGGCAACCATGCCGATATACCCCTCCCCTACTGGAAATTGATTCCGCATCCAGAAAGCCTCCGCGGCTTGTCCGCGATGCAAGACCATGCGCAATGTAACCTTATCCTCCGCTAAAAGAAATATTTCGCCCGCCTCCACCTTCATGTAGTTCATCACGAGCGCGAGAGTTTGATTCAGAATCTCATCCAGTTCCAAACTCGAGGTCAGGGTTGACGCGATACCATTCAACAGAGACATATCCACGTTTCGGCGGGTCAGCGCCAGGTCGCGTTCCCGCATCTGTTCCACCATACGGACGTTTTGGATCGCCGCCGCCGCGTAGGTAGCCAGCATTTGGATGATTTTCTCGTCATCTGAGGTGAACTCTGAAGCATTCAGTTTCTCTGTCAGATAAAGTTGACCCAGCTGAACATCGCCGGCGCGTATGGGAACGCCTAAAAACGAGACCATGTGCGGATGATTCACAGGAAACCCCACAGAGCGTGGATGATCCTGAATGACTGGAACTCGCAACGGCTCTTCCCTATTCATCAATTCACCAACCAACCCCTTGCCGCGAGGCGGATGCGGAATAAGCGCCATCTGCTCTTCGGTCATCCCTACAGAAACAAACTGGACAAGTTTCCCCTCGTCATTCAACACACCGAGAGCGGCATAACGCGCCCCCGCCTGTTCGCAGGCTACCGCCGCGATCCGCTCCAATAAATGCTCCAGCGAAACATCCTTCACCAATTCAAGGCTGGCTTGATGCAACGCGATCAAACGTTCCTGCAACTGTTCACGGGTAAGCAACATGCCCGCATTATCTCATAAACATGATAGATTTTGCGAGCCAACCAGACTACAATATCTCAACGTATCATGACGACTTCACGAATCCCCGGCTTCTATGATCTGACTCTCGAAGAGCGCCGCGCCAAACTAGCGGATGCTTCGCCTCTTTCGCCGGGCGAGCTGATTCCGCTTACCAGCCCTCTCGCCCTTGACGTCGCCTCGCACATGGTCGAAAACGCGATCGGGACATTTTCCCTGCCGCTCGGCGTTGCGCTCAACTTCATGGTCAATGGACGAGATGTACTCATCCCGATGGTCATCGAAGAGCCATCTGTCGTGGCAGGCGCGTCATTCATGGCGAAACTCGCCCGCGCAAGTGGAGGCTTCACCGCCACAAGCGCCGAGCCGCTGATGATCGGTCAGTTGCAGGTGTTGAATGTTGAGGACGCGAACAAAGCCGCCGAGCGCGTGTTGGCGCGTAAAACCGAACTGTTGACGTATGTTGACGCCGCCGAGTCAAGCCTAAAGTCCAGAGGCGGAGGCGCAAGGGATTTGGAAGTCCGCGTCATCGAAGAATCCCCCATCGGAAAATTTCTCGTCGTTCATCTTATCTACGATGTGCGCGACGCGATGGGCGCGAACGCGGTCAACACGGCGTGCGAACGGCTCGCGCCGAGAATCGAAGAAATCACGGGCGGGAAAGTCCATTTGCGGATTCTCTCGAACCTCACCGATAAACGCATGGCAAAAGCGACATGCGTTATTCCCGTGAAAGAGTTGGAATTCGTAGCGCAAGATGGTATCTTACGGTACAGCGGCGAGGAAGTGCGGGATGGAATCATCGCCGCGTACGCCTTCGCCGCCGCAGATCCCTACCGCGCCGCGACCCACAACAAAGGCATCATGAACGGAATTGATCCTGTTGTCATCGCCACAGGCAACGACTGGCGAGCCATTGAGGCGGGCGCTCACGCCTACGCGGCGCGTTCTGGCAGGTACACTTCATTATCAACATGGTCAAAAGATGAAAGCGGAAATTTGGTCGGCGAGTTGGAAATGCCGCTGGCGGTGGGAATCGTCGGCGGCGCGACCAAGGTTCACCCTGCCGCGCAAGCCGCCGTCAAGTTGATGAACGTGAAATCCGCTGGCGAGTTGGCGGAAATTATTGTTTCCGTCGGTCTCGCGCAAAACATGGCGGCATTACGCGCCCTCGCCACCGAAGGCATCCAGCGCGGACACATGTCGCTTCACGCGCGGCAGGTCGCCATCGCGGCGGGCGCGAGCGGAGAGTTGATCGAGAAGGTCGCGAGTCAAATGGCGGCGGAGGGGGTTGTGAGGATGGATAGAGCAAAAGAGATTTTGATGACGATGGAAAGTGGAAAGTAGATGATGGAAAACGGAAAGCGCCGCCCTGCGACCAAAGGGAGCGCCGAAGGGATGAAAGAGGAAGACACGCTCTGGCAATTTCAACGTCCGCTTGCGGGCGCGTTGATCGGCGTTCTGATTTTTCTGGCTATCCTCCTGCCGCTCAAATTTTTGGATTACGACTCGATCTTCCTTTACAGGCTAGCGCTGAACCTCGAGTTACTTGGCAGGCTGACCGTCCTAATAATGGGAATGTCGGCGAGTATTGACTTGCCTGGGGGCGCAATCAACCTTGTGAGCGTTGCCATCTCCTCCATCCCCGCATGGATCGCGGGCTGGCAGATCGGCTCACACAACTCATCGTCAAGGATGAAGGGAATCGTTTTTCTCGCAGGATATCTGCTCTTCATTTATGCGTTTGGGAAATTGTTGGCATTCGCAGGAGTTTGACATGAACAACGCCCTTCTCTGGCAAATCCGTCACTTCGTCTACTCACACTTCGCGGACACGACCACGCCGCCCAGCGTGGACGTCACCGCCGCGCACTTTAACATCTCCACCGAGGAAGCGACCGACTACTACAAGGAACTCCACATCCGCCACGCCTTGTTCCTTGACTTGGACTCCGTGACCATCCGCATGGCAAACCCATTTTCAGGCATTCCCACGGACTTCAAAGTCCACGCGAATGGCAAGACTTATTTCGCTAACTGCGCCTGGGATATGCTCGGCATCCCCGCCGCGCTCCATACAGACGCGGTCATCGAAGCCGTTTGCACAGAGAGCAATGAGACGGTGAAATTGGAAATAAAAGATGGGCATGTCACCCTGAGCGAAAGCGAAGGGTCTCTCCCACCCCAAAACGGGACTCTTCGGTCGCAACGAACGCTCCCTCAGAGTGACATGCTACTCGTCCACTTTCCACTTGCTTTTTCACACTGGTACGATGATCTCGTCTTTACCTGAACAACCATGCTTCTCTTCCAGTCGGAAGAATGGATTGACAATTGGTGCAAACGAAACAGCCTCCAACGCGGAGAAGTTCTCACGATCAACCAAACTTGGGAACTCTCCAAACTCTGGTATCACAACCGCCTGTCACTGGAGTATCATGGACGAAGCATCGAGCAGGTTGCAGAGGTTTTCAGGCAGGCTGGTTTGACGGCGCAGTTTTGGTATGCTTGAGCCAAGACGCGCGGGGCTAAAGCCGCCTGATTTCGACAAGCTCAATCCAAGGCTCAGTTCATGGAAGCCACTTCGGGCTAACGAGCGAGTCCGCTTTAGCGGACTTCCACGCACTGAGGCAGGACTTTAGTCCGCACCGAGCCCCGCAGGCTTGACCTCAAAGTTTTGGTAAAGCAAATAAATAGAGTGATAATATGTCAAAGTTTATAGCACTAAAATCTGGTATTTTGGATTTAGCGTCCGACGCATTAGACAGCGGTTTTTCTAACCTGAAACAACAAGTATTGCTTTTTGACCAGATTGGAATCGTACATTTAACTAAATTTCAAAATTACGCTAATAGTTTTCTAGAAGAAAATAGAAATAGAATGAGCTCCAATCTAGTGGGTAAGATGCAATTGATGATTACAGATTTAGAATGGCTCCATCAAATGGATATTATTTTTGAGCCAATAATACAAAAAGAGATTCCCTCTCCAAAAGATGTTAACAACAAATTCTCTTTAGAAAAACTGCAAGAGATTGTTTCTCTTCTTAATACTATTGTAGATTCTTATCCAAACTCACCAGAAGATGTCAATGTGGAATTTCTAGCTAATTTGACCGAGAAAAGAGATTTTTCCATTATAAGGTTAATATCTATTTTTATTGAGGTTACAAAAGGCATTACAGCGGTTACCACTCGTCCATACATTGACTACACAACAAATTTATCAAATTCAGTAAAAAGCGATGTGACACAAGTCATAATTAAAAAATTACCCTTGCCAAGTAACGAGACGCCATGGGAACAAGTTTTGGATTATCGGAATGATCCAGAAAACCAAAATCTTTTAAAAGACCTACGACGATGGATAAGAAAGACCTCAAGTGAAAGCACCTCGCAAGCTGAACTAGAAGAAGAGATTGAATGGCTAATTAACAAATTTCAAAATCATATGAAATATCATAAAATCAAAGCGAATACAGAAACATTGGAAGTGCTCGTAAAAGCACCACTTGAAATTGTTGAGGATTTAGTAAGACTGAAATTATCGAAAATCCCTGAGCCATTCTTTGCCTTGAAGAAGAGGCAACTGATGCTAATGGAGGCTGAAATGAACGCTCCAGGCAGAGAGTTGGCATACATAATAAAATCCAGAGAGGCTTTTGAGTCTCAAGAATAGGTTATCTAATGACAACCCCTCACCCCCACTCCCCCACCCTCCTCAAACCTGCCAAGCCTGTTGGCATCATCGGCTATGGCGCGTACGTGCCGCGTTATCGTCTGCCCGCCAAGGAAGTCGCGCGCGTATGGACGGGCGGCAAAGGCGGACTCCCCATCAAAGAGAAAGCCGTCCCCGGGCTGGATGAAGACGTCATCACCATGTCCATTGAAGCGGCGCGCAACGCCATGAAACGCGCCCAGATTGACCCGACCGAACTGCGGGCGGTCTGGGTCGGGTCTGAGTCGCATCCATATGCGGTGAAACCAACCTCCACCTTGGTCGCTGAAGCGATTGGCGCCGTCCCGAACACGCAAGCCGCCGATTGGGAGTTCGCCTGCAAGGCTGGCACCGAAGCGCTCGTCGCCGCGATGGGCTTGGTCGGCTCGGGCATGGGCAAGTACGCGATGGCGATCGGCATGGACACCGCGCAAGGCAAGCCAGGCGACGCGCTCGAGTACACCGCGGGCGCGGGCGGCGGCGCGTACATCGTCGGTCCCGCCGAAGAGTCGCTGGCAATCATCAACGCCTCGTATTCGTACGTCACCGACACGCCCGATTTCTGGCGGCGCTCCGATGCGAAGTATCCCGAACACGGCATGCGCTTCACGGGCGAGCCCGCCTACTTCAAACACGTTACCGAAGCCGCCACGCATCTCATGGAAGCCTCAGGCACAACCGCAAAAGATTACAAGTGGGCGGTCTTCCACCAGCCCAACACCAAGTTCCCGCAACGCGTCGCATCGGGTCTCGGCTTCTCGATGGAACAGATCGAACCCGGACTCTTAGTCCCTGTGATCGGGAACACATACGCGGGCGCGGCGATGATCGGACTCACTGCGACTCTCGACCTCGCCCAGCCTGGAGATCGGATTCTCGTCGTCTCTTTCGGAAGTGGAGCTGGCTCCGACGCCTTCGACATCACCGTCACTGACGCCGCTCCGCTCCGCGCAGGTTTAGCAAATAAGACTCAAGATTACGTCAAACGGCGGACAGAGATTGATTACGCCACGTATGTGAGGTTTAGAGGAAAGCTGGCGATGAAGTAAACAAGTAGACACGTAGACAGGTACACAAGGACTCGCGCAACACATTTCCGTGTGTACCTGTTTCCCTGTTTACGTGTCTACCTTCCAACACGGAGAACCTATGGCAAACATCATCCTCACAGGCATCGAACAGACACAAGCCCGCAAAAGTTTCCGAAAGCTGGCGATTATCGCTATGCTTTTGTCTCTCGTCACGGGCTGCAACTTCCTCTCTCCTACGCCAACGCCTGATGTCCGACCCCTCGTAGACGCTTTCTTCTCAGGATATGCCTATCTCGACGTCAACGACAACGGTGAAATTGACTCGGAAGACACGCCCATCGAAAATGCCACACTGATCGTCACTCTGCAAGGCGGCATGGAAATTGGCGACACCACCGATGAGAACGGGAATGCCTTTATCACCGTCCCCGGCGGCGTAGACTATCCTGTGACGCTGCGCATGGAAGCGCCAAAAGACAGTAACTTGAAACTCATCGGACCATCATCGGTTACTTACCCGTCCGACGAACAAGCAAATTTCCTTTTTTCTTCAAAGTGAGATAAGCCAACAATGACAGAAGTCATCATCGCAGGTATCGGACAAACAGAGGTCGGCGAACATTGGGACATTGGTCTGCGCGACCTTGCCTTCGCCGCCATTCAAGACGCGGTCAAAGATTCGGGCGGACTCAAACCGCAATCGCTATTCGTAGGCAACATGCTCGCGCCGAATCTATCGAATCAGGCGCATCTCGGCGCGTTGATCGCGGATTATGCGGGCTTGCTCGGAATCGAAGCCGTGACCATCGAAGCGGCGGGCGCATCGGGCGGCGCGGCATTGCGACAGGGTTATCTCGCCGTCAAAAGCGGATTGGTGGATGTCGCGCTCGTCCTCGGCGTGGAAAAATTTACGGACAAAGTCGGTTCAGGCGTGGATGCCGCGCTCGCCACAACAGGCGATGCAGATTTTGAATCGGTCCAGGGCATGACTCCCGCCGCGCAAGCCGCATTGTTGATGAAACGCTACATGCACGAGTACGATGTCCCCAAAGATGGATTTGCGGGTTTCGCATTGACCGCTCACGCGAACGGCGTCGCAAATAAATATGCCATGTTCCGCAAAGCCATCAAGCCTGAAACATACGCCAAAGCGGAAATGGTCAGTGACCCGCTCAACATGTTCGACATGGCTCCCAACGCAGACGGCGCGGCGGCGGTCCTGTTGACACGAAGCGATTTGTTGCCGAACAATTTCTCGCATCCGCTGGTGAAAATTGCTGGTTCGGCTTCTTCATCGGACACACTTGCATTGCATGATCGAAAAGACATGCTTTATTTCGACACCGCGCAAATCTCCGCGGGCAAGGCAATGAAACAAGTCGGCGCGGTGTTGGATGATATTGACCTATTCGAATATCACGACACATTCAGCATCTATGCCGCTCTGCAACTCGAAGCGGTTGGGTTCGCAATTAAAGGAAAAGGGTGGCGTCTCGCTGAGGATGGCGAGATAAGCAAAACAGGCAAAATCCCATGCGCGACGATGGGCGGAATGAAAGCGCGCGGCTTCGCGGGCGGAGCCTCAGGCGTGTATCAGGCAGTGGATGCCGTCACCCAGCTTCGGGGTGAGGCGGAAGCGAACCAGATCCCGAACGCGAAGACCGCGTTGATCCAATCCCTCGGCGGACCCGCGTCTACGGCGGTGAGTCACATTTTGCAAAGAGCATAGCGCGACATTAATGTCGCGTTACGCGATTCAAAGACGGGGCGAGATGAAAGTTTATCTTCTACCGATAACGCTATCCTCAAAATAGACCAGCATTTCATATCCTATAATGAAATTTCCTTCTTCCGAAACTGGCGCGGCGGAGAAACTGGTGGAAATTGACGCATTTGTGCCAGCCATAAGTTTGATCGGTTGGAAAGATTCCTTAACCCTCTCTCGGTCTCTGCAAATTTCCGGGAACAAACAGGGGGCAAAGGCAAGGAAGAAGCTCCAGAAAGTTTCGTCTGGGTCCCTTTCAACTTGATAGACCCTGAGCGCAAGATCGTATGTTTGACCTTGCCCAGCCATGATCTCAACCGTGGCGGTCGCCTGCGAATTATAAAGCGAAGTATCGATCACTCGCACTGGCACAGGGCGATGCGATTGCTCTGAGGTTGTTAATACTTGCTGATTTTGTTTCAATACGACCGAGGCGCGAACGTCCAAAATTTGATAACGACCATCGGGGCTGTCGGTCAAAACAAAACTATAACCTGAAGGTTTGAAGAAAAAGTCAGCAGACGCGTCCACATACTTATTATCTCCCGAAAAGTACGCCGCCTTGCATTCGTCGGTCAGGGTGACTTGCGTGGTTTTTCCCGATTCGTACTTCCGCTGTTCAACAATGGAAGCGCAGAGTTCGACATTCGAAGCGTTTATTATGGCGGGATCGCCGAAGTAGGTTGCGTCGGCATTCAAAGACGAGCCATTTTCAGGTCTATAAAAAAGAGAAGAAAAGGAGACGCGGACAGAAACATCTTTCTTCGAGATGGATGCCGTAGGTTGAACGAGTTGCGGCGCGGACGAAGAGATTGGCGTCGCGTCGCCCGCGGTTGCATTCGCCAACG
>Ga0209096_1000100_pt1 | contig 133653 bp, 102 predicted proteins | sample AD_UKC034_MetaG_FD_184407 | JGI IMG/M metagenome (GOLD analysis project Ga0209096, IMG submission 184407) | Active sludge microbial communities of municipal wastewater-treating anaerobic digesters from USA - AD_UKC034_MetaG (SPAdes) (version 2) | ecosystem: Engineered > Bioreactor > Anaerobic... | reverse complement strand
GAGCCGGATCCCCGACCAATCCATCCAGCAACTGGAAGAACTCCTTCCTCAAAACCTCAAATAATACCTCGCCGTAATAAAAGCCTTATTTTGTTACGGGGCAAGATGCATCAGACCGAAGGCTTACAATGTTTTAAACTTTTCAATTTTTACTTTCCACTTATTACGCCCGCCTGACCGGGCAAAATTTAAAGGGTCCGGCCTGGGCGATGCGCGTTTGTTAGCGGTAGTTTTTGGATTCACTTACTTCTCCATTAGTATATATCTCCTCCAACTCTAGAATTCCATATTCATCCCAATATTGCCAAAGCCCTTCTTTGTTACTTAATACATAAATTCCTGAAGCATAGAGTTGGCCATTTCGATGCCAATATTTAGCCTCACCATCAATTTTTCCATTAATTCGATTCTCGAGTTGTTCTGGTTTTCCATTATCGTACCAGTGTTCCCATAAACCAACCTGTTTTCCCATTGAATAAATTCCTCTTATGCGTATCTGTCCATTATTATAATAGGTTATAAATTCACCATCTTGATTCCCATTTATAAAAAATTCTATAGTTTGTATATTTCCACTGTTGTAGTACCAGGTCCATTTTCCTGTTCTTTCTCTATTCAAGTATTCCCCTCTCACTTGTAAAATTCCATTGTTAAAGTATGAGAGATACTCTCCAGTGCCATCCACAACTGTTTGTGATCCGTCCTTCAACCAATAATTAATTAAATTACAATGATAGAAGTGTTTTTGATAATTCTCAACTTCACAATTGGACTCTGATTCTTTGATTCCACTTTCATACCATTTTTCATTTAATCCTGCTAAACATCCATCTTTATAATGACCTTTTTGTTGTATATTACCATTTGGCCAATACGAAATTGATTCTCCATTTATTTCTCCATTTCTATAATGTAATCTCAAACCGATTTGAGTAGTATCAGTTTCACAAAACGCGATCCAGACGCCGTCAGGTAAAGAATCAGGACGAATAAATAAACCATTTTTTGGAAAAAGTGCTTCAAAATAATGAATCGTATCTTTATCCTCTTGCGCCAGCAGGTTTATAATCGAAATGGATGATAGAATAAGTATAATTATTTTTTTCATTTTCAAAAATTACCGCTAACGGATGGCGGTATGAAAAGTTGCCGATTGAGGGCGATTTCCTATCAAGTTACACAAAAGTGGAAGCGGGCTACAACCCTTGAATAACCTACTGAACCGGCATTTTTTTTTATACGGAGTGTTGTATGCTGGCGCTTATTAATCATTTTTCCAGTTGTCTTTTTTTATCATTCCTCTATTTATCATATCAATAGAGCCTATTGCTGTTAAACCATGAATTGAATCTTTTTTTTCAATCTCCTTTAGTATTTTTATTACATCTTCTCTAAAAGTATTTGAAAGTTCTACTGCTGTCCAAATCCGAACAGATTCATTATCATGTTCTAATAGTTTAAAATACAACTCGTGAAGAGTTTTGTTATTTTTGATTTTAGGAACCAAACTCATTATTTTTTTATGAATTTTGTTAGCATTCGTTGAGTCTCCAGCCAATATAAATTCTCCATGTTTAATGGCTAAATCAATGTATTTGTTTAACAGTTCGCTCATTATCGGGTATAATTAAGTTCCTTTTTCAATTATTCGAAAAGGTAAAAACAATTGGACAAATTCCATAATTATCAATCATTTCCAGTGTCCGAGAAATGAATCCTGTCAAATTAGTATGTGGATATGATTTGCAATCTTCTGGTCTATCCAAATATATTGAACAACTCTTGCCTTTAAGATATTTACATGGGGTATCCTTTAAATATACTATTTCCTCATAATTGTCTTTCTCAACAAATCGAGATACAAAATCTGCTGATGTTAGTTTTTCCATTTCAGATAACCTCTCTATTTCTGAATTAGTCAAACATGGTCTTAAAGATTTACAGCAATTACCACATTTTTGACAATCAATCAGGTAAGTAATATCTTTGTTTAATCGGTGAACATTTTATCAACTTTTTTAAAATCCTGTCCTTTAAGATAAGCTCTGAAATCAAAGTTTTCTTCTTCGTTTTGTACTCCAAGTTGAGCAATCTTTACTATATCCAATTCCAAATGTTTCATTTTAGTAGAATGTTCTTTGCGCTTGCATACAACGTTGTGCGCAGCGCCCTGGGCCGGGTTAATTTGCACGGCTAGGTGGGCGCCGGTTTGCGTAAAGTTAATAAATCAAGGATCTCGGTACCATATCGCCCACCTGGACGGGCAAAATTTTAATGTCCGGCCTGGGCACTGCGCGTTCGTTATAAGCCGGGCAAATATTTATTTTATTTCAAACCTTGCAAGAACAGAGTACTGAAGTTTGATTTTTTCAAATTCTATTGTTGGTAGACGTGTTTCAACCCCATTTGCACTTTTAACAATAATATTAGCTGATACTACTGCAGCTTTCCCTGATAATCTATTTATTATCTGCAAATTATCTAATTCTTGAATATATAAAGCCCTACCCAAAGACTGATCGATAGCCATTACTAATTCATTCGCCTTTTCTTTTGCTATTTTAACTGCATTCAATTTAACTTGTCGCTGTAATTCCTTGATATTTGAGTGATCAACTCTGGAAACAGATACATTCGAAATGCCAAGTTCTGCTAATTTTTGGATTACTTCACCAGCAGTTGCAGCGTCTTTGACTTTAAGTTCATATTCTTTTGATTGGTATATTTTATTTTCCTTAATAAAATAATATTTAAAGTTACTTGCCAGGTCGATGATTGCTAAATCTTTATCTAAATCAATTCCCAAGGTATCCAATCCCTTAATCATTGATTTCTCAAGATTATCAAGGGTGATTTTACCCTTTATATCACTTTCATTCAGAGTTATATTCAGATAAATTTGATCTGGAACTATCTCAATTTCAGCAGTACCGGTGACTTCAATATAATTTTGATCAATAAAATTCTTTTCTCCTGTTTGTGAGAAAGCTAAAATTGAAATGAATAAGCTTAAAATGGTTAAAGTCGGTTTCATTGTTTTCTTCATAATTTGCATGGCTTATAACGTTTTGCAGCTTGCCGAAGGCGGGGCTTTCGTAGCACCAACCTGTCAAGCTACTACTAATGTTTATTCGGAGCCGAAAAGTTTCTTTAACCACGACTGCCCCGCTTTTGGCAAGGTGCTGTTATGGGGCGTAATTTTCAGCTCTACGTTTTTTCTTTTTGCAAAGTCCTCAAGTCTACCAACCCATTCTTTATTTACAGTCGGCTCAGATTCAGTTCTAATTATTTCTCCATTCTTTGTGTGAATCTCGCTTACGCTTGGCTTTGGTGTCAATGCTTCATTATACAGTTTATTCCAAAATATCTCCGCTTTTTCGCGTTGTCCATATCGTTCTAAAATTAAAAACTTTCCTATGGGACTTGTAAGGGGTTCATACTTCCATTCAAAGAATTCAAGCCATTTTTTTGGGTCTGAATACTTTTCATAAAAGGGAACTGCAAAAGTTACAAGGTCTTGATTAATTTGTTCTTTGAGTTTTGAAAAGTCAGTTCGCTTATTCAAGTCATACCATTTGTCACCTTTGTTCATTAAGTGTCCTAGACGTAGCCTAATTTCGCAGTCGTATTCTTTTGGGAATTTAGAGAGTTCTTTGTTGTAAATTTCATAGTAGGTTTCTTTGTCAATTAGTCCAAGATTAAAAACAAAAGTCTTGTCGACTTTAGAGTTCCATTGGCTTTGCTGAACATTAAAGGCTTGTCCGATTCCGTTTATTTCTCTATAATTCCCCCTATTCTTAGGACAGTATTTAATAAATATGTTGTTATTGTTAATATGAGGGGGGTCTGGGGGGAGACTCATAACTTGCCTTTTTTGTTGATAATCCCTGTATGCCTTGATAATCCTCATGCTGCGACCTCCCTTACTTGTTGATAGACGGTAGATGGCGTTTGATCATCAAGGCTTTGGTGCCTTCGTTCGTCATTGTAGTACCGGAAATATTCCTTCAACCCCTGGTAACATTCCAACCCATCGGATGCCGGAAACAGGTACACATGCTCATACTTGACACTGCGCCACAGGCGTTCGATAAAAATATTATCAATGGCTCTTCCCTTTCCATCCATGCTCAGCCGGATCTGAAGCTCGTTCACTACGTACTGGGTAAATTCAGCTGCCGTGAACTGGCTGCCCTGATCCGTATTGATGATCTCCGGCTTGCCGTTTTGCCGTATGGCTTCAGCAAGGGTTTGCCGGCACCATTGGGATGTCATCGTATTGCTTAAGGACCAGTTCACCACATAGCGGCTGAACAGATCGATCACAGCCACCAGATAGAGGTATCCACCCTGGACCGGGATATAGGTGATATCCATGGCCCACACCTGGTTGGGGTGGTCAATCACAAGATTCCTTAGCAAATATGGGTATACATTATGTCCCTTGCTGGGTTTGGACGTATTGGGCCTGGGGCACATCGCCTGTATGCCCAGCAATCCATACAGGCGCTCCACCCGTTTGTGGTTCACCGTATAGCCCTTGTCTTTGCACAGCCATTGGGTCATCCGGGGTACACCCAGCCAGGGATGGAGCATGTGCTTCTCGTCGATCATGCGCATCAGCTCCAGGTTAAGGGGTGTCTCCGGCATGGGATGATAATACAATCCGCTGCGATGGATCTCCAGCAGCTCACATTGCCTGACAACACTCAGGGGATGCGCCTTGTCAACATGCTCTCTTCGCTGAACAGCATCCTGATTCATGACAAGGCTTTTTTTAAAAAATCAATCTCCACTTTCTGCTGTCCAATGATCTTGTACAGCCGCTCTTCTTCTCCTTCTTTCTTCCTGGCTGAATCAGTCCCGTTGCCGAAAATACCACTGGCATGCTCCATAAAGTAACTCTTCCACCGATTGATCTGATTGGGGTGGATCTCATATTTTCTGCCCAATTCCTGGATCGTGTAGCGCTCGCTCAAGGCTTCCAGGACCACCTTGGTCTTAAAATCCGCGCTGTGCTTCTTTCGTGTTTTCATGACCGTGAATTTAAGTAAAATCTACCTTAACTCACTGTCCTAATTTTGGGGGGAATTATACTCTGTAGAAATTATTTCCGTTTTTCTTAAACCCAAGTCCTTGGAAAATAGGTACAACTATTTCCTTTAATAAAGCTTCAAATTCTATTTTAAAGTCTCGGTCTGTCATTTCTTATTATGCCCCATAACGTCTGTGTATATTCATTGAATTTATTTTCAATTTATCAGTATCACAACTGAATATACACACCCAAATATCGGTGTATAAATGCAGTTAATACATTGATAAAATCCCTTCCAAAAAAATATACCATCAACATTTATTCAACAAATGTGAGAGTGAATTTAAAAGAATTTGTCGATAATTTGAAATTTCTTCTCAAAGCCTTAAAGATACAAAAAATTAGATGAAGTGCGAATAAAAAAAGGGAGCCTTTCGGCTCTCCTTTTTCATGCCATCAGGTTTTCATCGGCGAAGGAAAAGTAGGTGCCGTCCGGAGTAATGATCAAATGGTCGAGTACCTGAATGTCTAGCAGGGATCCGGCCTGAATGGCCTTCTTGGTCAGGGTAATGTCAGCCTGGGAGGGTTCATGGTTTCCTGAGGGGTGGTTGTGCGCCAGGATTATTGAACTAGCCGCAGCCAGCAGGGCTGTTGAGAAGATCACCTTGGGATCGGCCACCGTACCGGAAAGGCCACCGATGGAGATCAGGGCGTAGCCGATGACTTTGTTGGCCCGGTTCAGGCAGAGGATGTAGAAGGCTTCACGGTGAGAGAGGTCGGAGCCCCATACATCCCGCAGGATGTTGCTGGCATCCAGGCTGGAGGAGACCTTGTTGCAGTTGGTGTAGGAAACTACTCCGTAGTTCACGCGAAGCTCGCGCACAAAAGTTTTGAATAAGGGCAACAGATAAATATCCAACATTCGAACATACGAAGGCGAGGGTGATTTGAAGGGCGAAGGAGATAGATAAATGGAATTACGAAATCTGATTTCTGCGATCAATTCTACTTTCGCCCTCGCCTTTCAGTTCTACTTCCACTTCGAATGTTCGAATGATCTGAGATCTTCTCCCCGTCCTTTACCGATTTTTCGACGGCGAAGTAACTTTGCGTAGAAATTTTGAATGATGAACAGAAAATGAGGGGTATTGGAAAATGAAGGTTATCCTTTTGGAAGGGCACTAACGTTCCGCGAATATGTGAAGTTGGCCGATTGCATATTTAAGTGAAGGCGGAGCCGGAACCGCATATTCGCTGTTAAATGTAGTGCCAGACCTCCTTGTTTGCCCCCATTCAAAAGTACACGGATGTACTTTTGGGGATTTAATTTAACGACCGACCTCATCTGACGAAATATGCAGAGAAGTTCTTGCTCAGGTAGTATTTTTATTATGTGGTACATCGACTAACTCTTTTGACTATTTTTTTACCCGAAAAGCAGTTGTCCTATCAACCAAATTGATTGTCCAAAATTTGAGATTAATTGCTCGCCCTGTCTCAGGAAGGACTTGCTATCGTCAATGCCAGCGAGGTTTAAAGCATCTTTTATCTTCGAGCTGGTGGGGTGCGCATCACCAATCCGCATATCATATGCACCTACAATTGGACCAAAGACAAGTCGAGCTTTGTCAGACCCTACTTTCTGGGATAATACGTCCTCAAGAAGCTTATTCGAACCGAGTTTTTCCTTCTCTGCATGCATTGAAAGCTTACGGAGTTCACGTACATTGAGCCTATCCGAGAAAACGCGAACAAGTTCTTTCGCTAATCTAAGTAATGATGCCTGATCTCTGCTAGCGAATCGAGAAACGTTTTGCATGATCGAGGCATCAACTATATCGTGAGTAAATAGAGAAATGTGAAACTCTTGATGGAATCCCGCTTCTATCATCCGCAAACTCTCGATAAGCAACCCTTCAACTGCATGTGTAGATGCTGGTTGAGCTTTCACCTGGGCTGATATCAACTCAAATGAAACCTTTCCATCAGGCACTACGTTATTAGCAGACCAAATGTGTTGCTCCCATGCGTCAAGGCGGGCAATATCATAGGCGTATACCGTAATTAAATCCGAGTTGTTAATTCCAAAGTGCGTTACATACCCAGAGGTGGAGCAAATACCGCCTGTTTCCGCCGTATACCATTCAAGAGAAAAGCCTCGAAAACCGAGAAGCTCGTTGACTACGCTAGCGCGGAACCACAACCATCGGCCAATGTTTTCATTGTCTAAATCGGCAGAAGCCATACGCGTTCCGTCAGTCTCTACGATGAATTGCGGAAGAGTCTTATCAGCATCCCCTCGAACACGCACGCTTTGCCCTTGGTGTTCAATCCATTCGTCTCGCCAAAACTCGCCCTCCACCCGTAAACCTTGATAACCACTCCTATATCCCTGTGAGCTTTCATAGTCAGTATTGTCATCGCTTTCCGGACACATCACTGGGGCGTCTTCGTCTTCATCAATATCAGTTCGCCAAACCCGTAATGAAGCCCAACTTCCCCCAAAGACATCTTCCAGACTGCGAATTAGGAGCTCAAATCGCCCGCCGTCTCGTTGTACTTGTAGATCCTTTAGACTCGCGTAAGTGCTGCCTTCAAGTGTCGCGATATTTTCTACTCTTTGACGGTAGTAAGAGAGGCGAAGTGAAAGGTTCCTTGCTGCCAAATAGTCTAGGAGAAATTCTCGCTTGATCTCGATAAGGCGATGATTTCCTTTTTCATCAAGAACCTCACGAGCCACGACAACGAAATTTTCTTCCGGCCTTACCCAGTTTGTCCCATCCTTTATCAGATGAAGCGCAACAACTATATCAGGATTCAGTATCCATAGCCTTCCTCCAACAACCGGTTGAGGATGCTCGAAGACAAGGTGCACTCCGATTGGTTCTTTGTCGCTGTATTGATACTGTTCGATGGACGAGTAGTAACCATCCTCGTAAGCATGCGGCTGCACACTGCAACCGATTCCAATATTACTCCAGTCAAGTCGTTCCACTACTTCCCGATGCTCCGGTGGGAACGCAACAGACCCACATCCAAAAAATTCGCTGACGTAACCTATATCTCGAACCTCACCCTGCTCGTCATTACAGGATGCTCTCAAGGGAACCCAGGTCGCACTAGAAAAGGCTCGGCGAGTTTCTTTTTTTTGGAGAATCCAGTCTTGATTCATCGATAATGATTTATCATCAGCATAGCATCATATTAAGAACTTATTTATAGTAAATCGTAGTATTTGTACATTTCCATCCTCTTCCTTATGTCGAACCTTGAAGGGTTAGACACTACAAATCCGTCTGGCATCACATTTAACACTATAGGATTATATCTGCAAGATTCTCTAAAAGTATATATTTAGCAATACTTCATAAAAATTGCAGATAGAATCGAGTTGTACTAAGCCGCCTGAAGATCAGGATTTACTGTCAGGTCCTTAGTAAATTTTATATATTCAATAGTTGTCCTTTAAATATTGTTCGATGTATTTCAACTTTCTTCTTATAAATTCGACGTCATCACTATCAAGATCTAACTCGTAACTTTCAGAAAGCTTTTTCTTGTATCTATTTTGAACATCAAGGATACTTTCATATACCTCCTTAGGTGTCGCAGGATAATTTGTCTTTTCCATAAGTTACTTATTTAAAACGACATATAAAAAATATTTACTTGATTCTTCCATTTCGCCACCACCTGATTGATCGTTTTTACAAATTTTGGGATAAAGTTTTGAGAATTTATCAATCATTTGATTTTCCAAATCTGTAATTGATCTTTCATTTGAAGATGAACAGATGGGAATGATTTTATCAAATTTATCTTTATAATCTGGCATTTCCAATCGTTCGCTAGGTTTTTTGCCAGTCATTCCAATTTTAAAAGTTTTTGAATCTTTGACCAGTTCATCAATTTTTGTAATTATTTCTTCTTTTGTCATAATGATGTAATTTAATTTGATTAATTAATCTGTTAGAAATTTAAAAACACTACTGCCAACTTCCTAGCGTAGCGCCTTAGCCCGGATTATGAATGCTCCATACGGAGGGATTCGGCGCTCAACGGATTAAGGTTTAAATTCGTATTTCAAAGAGCACCAGCCCTAATTGAGTAACTTGTAAAGTAATCCCGGGCTGTATACTGCGCGTTCGTTATGCATAAACATCTTGATAATAATCTAGAAAAAAGTCATATACTTCTTGCTTAAGAATACTTTTATTCTCTATATCGATCACTCCTCCAACTAAAAATAAGACCTCTTGTTCATATATAGGATGACCACTAACATCAAAGGTATTAGTACTAAGTACGCCATGCTCAATTTCCCAATCTTTCAATTTGGATAGATCAGGTTTATAATTTGCAGGTAGTCCAAATGTTAGCAATGGTTTACATATTACATGAGCAAGGAATTTATATTGCTTATCTTCTGGATCTATATATGTGTAAAACTTATCGACTCTTTTGAATTCTATTTCCTTTCGGAGTAATTTCACTTTGCCTGTATAATGCCAAAATTCAGTACTAACATAAGATAATATATCAACTGGACGTTCAAATAGGTCCTTAATAATCTGTTGATAATTGATTTTTTCCTCAAGGTATTGTTTGTCAATAAAATCAATTTTAAAGCCATTGATAAAAAGGAAATCTGATATTGAATTATATATTTCTATTCTGTCTAGTATTTTTTTCTCTATTCCTTTACGAAGAAACTGGTTTTCCTTAAATATGTTGTCGTTTGAAATAAGACAGACTTTATCTCCGTAATTATATCTTTCCTGTGCAACGGCGACTAATGAATTCCAAATCAAATAATCTCTTGTGTAGTCTTTTGAGGATTTATTTTCCACAAGAAATTCAGTCAACTTTATTGCATCTGTTTTTTTTGATTTAATCTTAAAATGTGGACTGTTTAACTTAGATTCAAATTCGGAAAGTGCATTCCGCTTTTTAGTTTCCAAATTAGGTAATTTGATATCCTTAAAATAAGGTATAGTATTCAAGGACCTTACTATTTGTTTTAGCCTATCAATTCTTTCATTTAAAATTTCTTTAGAAAAATAGTACTTAAATTCTATTGCGACAATATCACTTATAGACATCTCATAGCCAGATGCATAACAAAAATTTGACAGATTAACATAATCAATATGTTCGAAAAACTTAATTCCAAGTTGTCTATAGATATTTGTGTCGAGTACAATAAATCCTGTCATATTAAATATAGGTGGTTATGCATATTACTCTAGGGTTTTATCTGCAAGATACTCAAAAATTAGACATTGAGCAAAACTAAATACAAAATTGCAGATAATATCGAGTTGAACCAAGTTGATTAAGCATCAAGAATAACCGTGGTGGGTATTCAATATATTTTCCACGTTGAAGAAAAGAAAATCCGATTATGATCAGATGATAACCAGGTCAAGCATGGGCGCCATTAATACTAATCAATGATAGGTGTACGCGGTAATTAATAATGAATATCTAAGCTATACGAATAAAAAAAGGGAGCCTCGCGGCTCCTCTTTTTATGCCATCAGATTTTCATCGGCGAAGGACAGGTAGGAATCCGGAGTGATGATCAGGTGGTCCAGCACCTGGATATCCAGGAAACAACCTGCCTGGATCAGCTTTTTGGTCAGGGCTTGATCCGCGGCAGAGGGTTCGGTGTTTCCGGAGGGGTGGTTATGAGCCAGGATGATCGAGCTGGCGTTGGCCAATAATGCGGTTGAGAAAATCACTTTGGGATCTGCCACCGTACCGGAAACACCACCCAGGGAGATCAGGGCGTATCCGATGACCTTGTTGGCACGGTTCAGACAGAGAATGTAGAAGGCTTCACGGTGCGAGAGGTCGGAGCCCCAGACATCACGCAGGATGTTGCTGGCATCCAGGCTGGAGGAAACCTTGTTGCACTCGGTGTAGGAAACTGCTCCGTAGTTCATGCGAAGCTCGCGCACAAAAGTTTTGAATAAGGGTTGTGTGTTCATGGCTAGAAGTTTTGTGCAGCCCGTGAGAGCTGCTGGTTAAAAAAAAATTCAGCCGGAACGACCACGAGCAGGATAACATTAGGTCAAGGAGATGGGTCAGGTTTCGAAGTCATGAGAAAATGAACAGACCCAAGGGGCGGGAATCCAGATGAACATCCATTAACGATTAACGAGGTAGAGGTGAAAGTAGAAATCGAAGACGAGGGTCGAAAGGAATTATGAGTTCAGAAATATTTCTTATCTCGCCATTCCTATGGTAAATCTCCTTCGCCTTTCACCTGGACTTCTACCTCGGCAATCGGTAATGGCTATTCGTCCCGTCCTTGACGAAATTTTAGACTGCGAAGTAACTTTGCAGGATTTTATGAGTAACAAGCAGCGACAAGTTGGCATCAGGAGGGCAACAAGGGAAAACCTGATGGGCAGGAAATTACCAATGGCTGTTTATAATAAGCGGATAATCAGCGCATAGCAACGGGCAAGAATCCTGGGTAAAGGCTCTTTTTGCTTCTTTTTCTGCTCAGAAAAAGAAGTCGCCAGGATTTCGGATCCGGAATTCCAAAAAATAAGCGGCTAAATTCCTCGAATTTAGACGCTTCCGCTGGTTTAAAAGGACTGCAAGTCCTTTTTTATATCCTGATCCCCCGCGCCGCCCTGAGCAGAAACGGTAATTTCCTGGATGAAATTTGCGTGTTATATGTAAACGGGCACAAACCTTCTATTCACAAATTTACCCTCAAATAGCTATATTATATAAAATATTTCTTTGCTATCTTTCTTACTCTTTGAGAAGAGCAGAATTGGGCTTATTGACATTCTGGATGAGGATGGCAGCACTACATTTTATATGGATTATTGGTATGTAGAACTAGCTAATCATCATCCTCAGCCACTTTGATCGGCAACTTAATAAAGAATAATGATGAGAAAGTTTGAGATATTTTAGAAGGCAGCGTCGAAAAAGTAATGACATTATATGACAAAGGGTGTCATTTATTAATGATTAAATCCGGACTGCCATTTATCATAAATATCAATGAATCGAAGAAGAGGAACCAAAAGATCAGTATTTAGCCCCATTAATATTCATAAGAGAACCAACATTGATTTGTAATTCTAGTCCTAGCCTTTTGAGGAGGAATCACGAACAATGATTATTGACGAAAAACTTTTAGGCTAAGATAAGTCGAGAAAATGGGACTACCCAGAACTGCAGGAAGCCATGTGTTAACAAGTCTTTGTATAACTGAAGGGAAAAGTCTCATTATTTAAGGGTCATATTGATATTATATTGTTTACTCCTCTACTTAACAAAGCCACTTCATCATGGTTCTCCCTAAACATCTTTTTTATCAGTATATTTGACTGATAGATTAATTGGACAGTTGTTTTTCTGTTTAATCGTATACAAATGAATCAATTAATACCTCAAACTGGTCAAACTGTAATCATCCGTAACAGACCTGGAATTATTAGAGATGTTGAAAAGTCAAGAACAACCAGTCAAGAAGAAATCCATGGTGTTTGGGTAGATTATATTGACGGTTACACTATACCTGAATCAGAATATATAATCTGGGAAATTGAACACAATCCGAAGATTATTTCCGGATCAAATCTTCCTGATGTCGCTTCCTTGAATATGGTTGATCCCCCAGACTTTTTTCATGCTTATCTCAATAGCATTAGATGGAATGCCATAAATAGAATTGAAAATTTATTTTCAAATTCGGTCGAAGATTATCGTTTGATATCTCCTTGGTATAGTGCTGTTCAGGTTGAGCAATATCAGTTATTGCCAGTAGTAAAGGCGCTTAATATGCCCAGGATCACGATGCTTCTTGCAGATGACGTCGGCTTAGGTAAAACGATTGAAGCAGGCCTAGTTGTGAATGAGTTAATTGCCAGAGGGAAATTACATAGAATATTAATTATTTGTCCAGCTTCATTACAAAACCAATGGGCGGAGGAGATGGAGGAAAAATTTTACCTGGATTTTCAGATTCTAACCCGAAATACAACATTTAATTATCAAAAGGATTTTGGAATTGATAGTAATGCTTGGTCAAGCTTTCCAAGGATAATAACTTCTATTGATTATCTAAGACAAGGCGATGTGCTCGAAAGTTTTCGGTCTGCATCAGATACTTTTAGCAGGGAACATGAAGCTTCTCTACCATGGGATCTACTTATTATTGATGAAGCTCATAATATTTCTTCTCTATATTTTGGGGAAGAAACCGAACGGCTACGAATGATTAAACAAGTTCTGCCATATTTCGAAAATCGCTTGTTTTTGACCGCAACGCCACATAACGGATATACAGAGTCATTTTCAGGTATACTAGAGTTACTAAATCCTTTGGTCTTTGAACAAAAAAGGAAATTAGAAGACAATGATTTCAGGTTTATTGATAAATACGTTGTTAGAAGATTAAAGTCTGATTTTATTGATACTGGGTTGATTAACAAGTTTAAAAAACGTTACATTAATAGGATTGATGATCACTACAAGCTTAATGATTCTGAAAAGGAATTATATGAGGCTCTGAAGCGCTATAAAAATAAAGCTCTATCAATAGTACCTCAAGACTCTCCTAAAAGATTAATGGTGGTTAAATTTCTTTTGACACTTCTAACAAAAAGGTTATTGTCAAGCGTTTACGCTTTTTCAATAACCTGGTGGAATCATTTTGCCGGATCACAGAGTGATGAAATAGATGAAAGAGACATTGACTTGGTATTAAAAAGAGTAGATGAGGATATTTCAGATGATATTGAAAAAGCAAATAGGGAAAATGAAGCGGTCCGAAAAATAGGTTCATGGTTGGCACAAAACAAAGAATTATTAAAAAAAGAAATTAATGAGATTAATGAATTATTAAATCAATTGGGCTGGAATGAGAAAATAATAAATACAGATATATCCAAGGTAAAAATCTTTTCGGAAGATTCGAAATGGATAACCCTTTTGCAGTGGTTGAATAAACGGCTTAAATCGGAAGGAAAATTTAGGGAGGATGAAAGAGTGATAATTTTCACAGAATACAAAAACACTTTAGATTATTTATTACAAAAATTCAAAATTGATGGATTAGAGGAACCAGTAATATCATCGCTTTTTGGAGGCACTGATCAAACTGATAGAAATGATATTAAAACCTATTTTAATGATCCGGAAAGTCCATTAAAAATATTAGCAGCTACGGATGCTGCCTCAGAAGGTTTAAACCTCCAAAAAAATTGTCGCTATGTGATCCATTATGATATTCCATGGAATCCAATTCGATTAGAACAAAGAAATGGCCGTGTCGATCGATTTGGACAAAACAGGGATGTGGAAATTTTTCACTATGCCTCAGATGAGGAAGAAGATCTTCAATTTTTAGAAAGGATTGTGAAAAAAATTCAACAAATTAGAGAAGATCTTGGAAGTGCAGGTGAATTGATCGATAGAAATATTGAAAAGCACTTCATGGGCAATCCTGAGGATAGAGCATCCGCAGGAAAAGATATCGAAGCAATCCAACCAGAATTATTACTCAACGATGATTTAAAGAAAATAACTTCAATCACCGATGAAGAATATACCAGAGTATTTCAAAAATTAAAAGCCACAGAAAAGGAATTGAACCTTACACCGGCTAACGTTGCATATATTGTACAGAATTCTTTTGAACTGGAAGGTGGAAAACTAAGTAAACATCCGATCGAAAATGATGTATATCAAATTGATTCAGTACCCCCAAAGTGGGACAATATCATCAGCAAAACTCTTAAAATAAAGAAGGGAAAGCACGCTGGTGCTCTTTATAAGTTGGTTTTCAATCCTGCTTATTTTGAAAAAGTTGAACACGGATTAATGATTTATTTAAATAAACCGGATGCAAAACTTTTACGTTTAGGCCATCCAATAGTTAAACGGGCCATAGGTTTATTTAAACGTAAAATGTGGAGTGTACCAGAACTTAAATATGAAGAGGGACACTTGAATAAATTCACTGTCAAGAAAGCTGAATTAGTTTCCGGAATTGATCACATCGTTGTAATTCATTGCCTTATTGAATCAACTAATGAATTAAAAGAAACAATTCACCAGGAAGTCATATCAATCCCTGGAGTAATTGAAAGAGATAAGTTTAAAAATATTAACGAGGAACTTTGGAATAATCTAAAATCCAATCAAGGATTGGAACTACGTTCAGATCAATTAAGCGACTGGTTACCACAAATTAAAAATTTATGGATAAATGCTGAAAATGATATAAAATCATACTTAGAAAACCGGGGAAATGAAATTAAAAAAGATTTCGAAAAAAAGCTTCAACAGAATCTTGAAACAGTTAAAAAAGATACTTCTAAACTATATGATGAAAGACTTAAGGAATTAAAAGAAAGACGTGGAGCTAAATACTTGATTAAATTAAAAGGACAAATTGAACAAGAAAAATTAAAGCTCCAACAACAAGTATTATTTGAGGATTTTAATTGGGCCCGCTTAGATAAAATAAGGGAAATGGAAATTGACCTCGAGAAGATTATCAGCGATAGAGTACAATATCTGGAACAAATAATTCAGAGTGAAAAAGATAAAATGATCAAAATAGTAATTCCCCGAAAATATAAGATGCAGTTCTTCAAGCTCTATCCATTAGGGATTGAATTTTTATTGAATAGTAATTTGATGAGATCATAAACAATGGAAGACCTGAATTTTACGTGGTGGACAAAATTACAACATGGTGGAATGATAATTTCACCTGCTGTCTTAAAGGAACTTATACCTCAAGGTTATATATTACCTCCTAAACAGGATTATTATTATTTAAGGGACCATTTCCTCAAATTTAAATCCTGGCATAACAGTACCACCCCAGACAAAAACCTAGCCCCCTTATATAAATGGCTGGATGTTTTATTAGAATCATTTCTTAAACTAAATAACGAACACTGGGAAAAGGAATCACAAATTGCTTTGGGATTTTCATATCAAACATTAATTGGCGAAAATATCAAACCTAACCGCATTTTCTTTCGAAATAACGATGATAAAAAACCAGCTATTGTGCTGTTCATAGATAGAAATCCTAGGATAGGAATGGGTAAGAGCCGGAAGCAATATGGTAAGACCCTGGAATATCTTAGAAACAAGAAAATTAAGCTAGGAATATTGACAAACGGCATTCAAATCAGACTTTGTTATGCAGGTCTTGATCACGACAGTTGGGTAGAATGGAATATCGAAAACTGGTTTGAAGGAACTGAATTTTTAACTGAACTATATGGTTTTTATACACTTTTAGGAGAAAAAGGAATTTATGGAGAAAATGAAAAAGTCTTTCCCTTATTAGATGCAATTGAAAGTTCCAGATCCAGGCAGGGAGAATTATCAGCAATTTTAGGGGAACAGGTTAGACAATCTATTGAACTATTATTGAAAGAATTCAGTAATACCAGGGAAAGATATCCTGATATTACACAAATAGTCAGGAAAAATCCCGATAGGAGTCTTATCAGCGAAGAGGCTGAACTTTCTGCAATTTTTCAGGCTGCAGTGAGGATTATAATGAGGATTGTAGTTATACTATTTGCTGAAGCAAGGCATCTTTTACCAAGAAGTAATGAACTTTATCATCTCAATTATGGTATTGAAGGTTTATTTGAGCAATTGAATAAAGCCAAATCTAATGAATCATCCGACTTCTTAGAACAGAATTCAAACGGCTGGTATCGGCTACTAAGTTTATTTAAGCTGATCTATTATGGCTCACCTTTGCCATCGTTGCAAGTAAGGGAATATCGCGGACAATTATTTCAATCGGGAATTGCAGAAAGCTATGATCCTGTAATAAGAGCATTAACAATATTTGAAGATCAACGTTTTGATTTACCAAATGCTGCTTTATTAAAAATTCTTGAAAAACTAAAATATGGTAAAATAAAGATTAGACAAGGCAGGAAGGCCACTTTTGTTAAAGGACCTGTTGATTTCAGAGAGTTGCGAACAGAATATATCGGGATGATTTATGAAGGTATTTTGGATTATGAGTTAAAAGCTGCTGCGGAACCTATGTTGCTTTTAAACTTTGGATTGCAACCAATTTTACCACTTTCGGTCTTGGAAGGATTATCAGAATCCCAAATTAAAGATTTGTTCGAGAAAATGAAAGAAAAAAACAAAACTGTCACCGAAGAGGAAGAAGAAGAATTGGACGAGCAGGAGGCCGAAGCTAATGATGAAGAAAATGAGGAAGATGAAGTTGAAGGTGTACTAGAGGAAGAGGATCTGGATGAAATAATTAGAACAAATGAAGTTGATGATATTTCGAAAAGAACACAAGCCTGGGCTGAAAAAGCAGTTCTTGCTGTAAAATTGCTTAAAAAGCCTAAACGCGGAGATGATCAATATCTGTTTAACATACATTTGAAGGAAAAAGCAAGTGCCTTAATTATAGAAAGTTTTCGTACAGGTAATTATTATATCAGTCGTTGGGGTGGAACTAGGAAAGGAACCGGAACATTTTATACTCGTCCTCAATTAGCTGTTCCTACAGTCATAAGAACATTAGAACCATTATGCTATACGAATGAAAAGCCACATATTTTGGTTAATTCTTCTTCAGCTATTTCAGAAATCGTTTCGGAAAGGATTGAAAAGTATGAGGCCAAAGCTATTTATCCACGTAAACCTGAAGAAATATTGGGTTTAAAAGTATGTGATCCTGCTTGCGGTTCAGGATCATTTTTAGTGGCTGCAACCAACTATATTACTGAGGCATTATTTGATTCATTGCTGATCAATGCTGATCTTATGAATCCGATAACAGCCAAGAGGAAAATCCTTCCTTTCGGGAAAATCATTGAAAAGCCTGATCCCTTCCATTTTTTACCCTGTCCACCAGATGATGACTTTTTTGAAATAAGGGTTAAAGCAAAACTTAAAAGGTATGTAGTTGAAAACTGCATTTATGGGGTAGATTACAATTCTACTGCTGTCGAATTAGCTAAAATGAGTTTATGGGTAGAAACCATGGACAGAGATTTGCCCTTTGAATTCCTTGACCATAAAATAAAGAATGGCAATAGCCTTGTTGGTGCATGGCTTGATACCTTTCATGAATACCCTTTAGCAGCCTGGTTAAGAGATGGGGGAGATATAAATCACAACACCTCCGTCCATTATGAAAAAGAAGCATGGACAAAAGCCATAAAAAAAAGGTTTAATAGTGTGATTAAAGCCAAAATGGTCGAATTGATTGCAATCAGAGCTGGTCAAAAACAATTCGAATTTGTTGAGGACATTATTAATCCTATTAATGAACACGCTGAGATACTTAAAAATTATAATAGGTTACATACTGCTGACGTATCTATTCATGGATTGGAAGAAAAACAAAAACATTACGAAGAATTATTGAACAGTGCATCATACAAGAAAATAAAATCAAGAATGAATCTTTGGTGTGCATTGTGGTTTTGGCCTGGAGATAAAATCGACTTAGCTCCTGATCCAGTTCATTATTATAATTTATCTGAAGAACAAAATAATCTAACTGGAGTCATTTCCCAGGAGCATAAATTTTTTCATTGGGAAATTGAATTCCCTGATGTTTTTAATGAAACTAGAAGTGGGTTTGATGCAATAGTTGGGAATCCTCCTTGGGAAATAAGCAAACCAAATTCGAAGGAGTTTTTTTCAAATATTGATCCAATATATAGAACTTATAGTAAACAAGAGGCATTAAAACATCAGATTAGGTTATTTTCAAGCAATAAAATCGTTGAATACAATTGGTTGATTTACTCTTCAAACTTCAAAGCATTAAGCAATTACGTGAAGAATACCACAAATCCTTTTGGTGATCAAGATGAACAAGATAATTATAAAATCCCCTTGGCCTCTGGGAAAATAAACCAAACTCATCATTCTACGTGGAGAAAACAAAGAAAAAAGCACATTATTATTACAAAATCATTGCATCCGTATAAGTATCAAGGTAGTGCAGATTTGAATACCTATAAAATGTTCCTGGAATACTTTCTCGCCTTAAAACATATCAATGGGAGGATTGGGACAATATTACCTTCATCAGTTCATAGAGATGATGGAACTTATAATCTTAGGCGCCTATTTCTGGACAACCTTGAATTATTAGTGAAATTTGATAATGAAAAATTGATTTTTAGAGATTTAGAGCATAATTCCAAATTTGATATAATAATCATAGGGAGTGATAAATCCAATTTCTTTTATGGAGCGTTTTTTAGTTGGAAAGACACATCTGTTCTTGAGAATGTTTATGATTTTGCTATTCAGATTCAAAAAAGTGATATTTGTAAAATATCACCTTCAACACTATCAATACCTGATTTGCCTACCTTAAGTGATTATGCGATTGTTAAAAAATTGTATAAAACTGGAAAATTAATTGATCCAAATATTAAACTTGAATCAGAGTTTCATCTGACAAATGATTCAAAACTTTTTACTCAAAGAGGAAAATTGCCAGTTTATCAGGGTAGTATGTTATGGTTATTTGATTATAGATATAATTATTTCGATAACGAGAATAGGAGATATAAGAGAGGAAAACTTGAGACAACAGAGTTTAGACCATATTATCCAATTAATCCAAAGTATTGGGTCAATGAGGAGTCCTATGTAAATAAGTTCCAGAAAAGGCAAATTAATGAGGTTTATCATTATGAATATTACAGAATAGCCTTTAGAATTCAATCTTCATTTTCTAATCAAAGAACTTTTGTGAACTCAATCATTCCAAAGAACTGCTCTGCAGGTAATTCACTGGGCTTAATTTTAATTGAAGATTATTCCAAACTATTGTTACTTTCAATACTATTATCCTCTTTAGTAAATGACTTTAATGTAAGAACAAAAATTTCTTCAAATATTAATAGTTTCTATATTCCTCAATTAGTTCTTCCTGAGTTTTCGCTAATTGAAGAAAAAACAAAATTTATCATTAAAAACGGCTTAAAATTATACGTTACCTCTGAACACTTAGCAGAACTTTGGCAGATAGTTGTTGAATCATTAAACTTAAATCTGCCGAAAACGTGGAACTTAAGTGATTCTGCAATTAATCATTCAGAGAGATTGAAACTACAATCAGAGATTGATGCGGTATGTTTCCATCAAATGAAATTAAATTTTGATGAGGTAAATCATATTCTTTCCACTTTTAAATCTTTGGACAAAAGAGTTCCAGAAGAATATAGATATCAGAACATTGTAAGAACCGCTTTTAATGAATTACAAAATATAGGTATATCAAAATTTATTGTAAATGGGTCACAAGATGTTATACGATTAATTAATGACTTTACGAAAACTGAATATTATAGGATAATTGAATCTAAATCAAATGGAACATACAAGACTCCATCATCAATAAATATAGTGAATGAACCCTTTTCCTCAATTAGTAATAATAAAAGTACTCAGGAGAGTAAAAGTAAAAAATCTGGTCAATTAAAAATGTTCTAAATAGTATGGAAATGGACATTTTCAATCCTATAAAATTCGCGAATAATGTCAACTCCAAGTTTCTTAACTACCAGTTGACAGCTTTCCCTTTATCTGATCCTGATCTTTCTGAACAGGCAAGGCAATTGCTTAAAGGCGGAATCGACTTTAAACCACTGATCAAAGGACCTTATGTTTCTATCAGTCGTTCTTTTAAATGGGGTAGAAACCTGAAAGACCTTGCAAATAAAGGATATGTACATCCGGCTCTACCAGGTTTATCTGATTATCCACAAATGTTCATGCACCAGGACAAAGCTTTGCAGGAAATTTCAAAAGGCCGGCATTGCCTGATTTCCACAGGAACCGGTTCTGGGAAGACAGAAGCATTTTTATTTCCGATTCTTAACCACTGTTTAAAGCTGAGAGATGAAAATGCTTCTGACGGAATTGTGGCCGTGTTGGTTTACCCGATGAATGCACTTGCAAAAGACCAACTGGATAGGTTAAGGTACATGCTTGCCGGTTCGGGAATTACTTTCGGAATGTACATTGGCACTACAGCTATAAATGCAGGGAATATTAAAAATATCCATCGCATGGAAAATGGACAGGGAAAATTAGATTTTCTTGCCCTGAAAACTAAATATCGTGAAATGGAAATGATGCAGGTTTCCCCTGCCGAAGAAAGGCTTACAGAAGCAGAAATTGCTGAACACCCACCCCGCATACTAATTACAAACGTTAAACAATTGGAACTATTGATGACCCGTCCTAAGGACATTAAGATGTTCCTTAATTCTCAACTTCAATTTTTGGTTTTTGATGAAGCACACACCTATTCAGGTATTGCAGGTGCTGAAGTCTCATGCTTAATCAGGAGATTAAGAACATTGGCAGGAAAAGCCGCTGATGAAGTTTGTTGTATTGGCACATCTGCAACAATTGTCGATCCGGATTTAGGTGATACTGCGGGTAAGATATTCGCCCACAGATTCTTTGGAATAGATACCGACAAAATTTCTGTAATCGAAGAGGAGTACGAAACTGAAAAATTCCCGTTGGAGAGGTATAATCCTAACTCACCTAGCCAGGATACCATTTTAATCCTTGAGAAAATACAACTTGCCCTAGAACAATCTAATGATACTCTGTTAGCTGAAGCATATAAAGACTTAACAGGTTCAATATTGTCATTGTCAAACAATGTATATGAATCTCTATTTAATGATTTAAAATCAAATAATTACATCTATTCTTTGTTTACACAACTAGAAAAACCTTTAGGAATAAATGATGTAATTCAGCGTGTTTTAACTCTACTTCTAAGAAAAGACAGAAGTTCAACGGAAAAAAACCGGGCTGAATTATTATGTTATCTGGCACTTGGTTCAGCTGCAGTAAAAGATGACAATCCATTATTAAAGCCCAAATTACATTATTTTGTCAAAGGTTTGGAAGGTGCAGTAATTGCTTTTGAAAAGACATCACCTAATTCCGGCCATAAAATCAGACTATTTCTTTCAAAGCAAGAAGCATCAGAATTCCTAGGATATGACGAAAAAGCTTACCTCCCATTATTCGTTTGTAAAACCTGTGGCCAGCATTATTTTGAATCCTATCACCAATATCTCGATATTGATGGAAAAAATATTAAAGGAGGTCAAGCTGAAGGCAATAATGTTATGTGGGTACCTGCTAATGAACTGCCTGAAAATAGGGTTATTTTAACTGATCGTTTTGTTTCAGAAATTGATGATATTGATGGGAATATTGGGGCACGTCTTGAAAAATCTAGAGAGGAAATATTCTTCTGCCATCATTGCGGAACGCTACAAAAAGACAGGGAAGATAAATGTGCTAATCCTAAATGTAAAAGATATGGTACGATAGTAAAACTTTATATTTTACCAACAGAAAATGGTAAATTAATCGCATGTCCTTCCTGCAAATCAAGAGCAAAAGCTTTTGGTAGAAACATTGAACCCATCCGACCTCTACGAGCTGTAACCGTCTCAGATGTTCATATTTTAAGCCAGAATATGATCAATGCAACAAGAAAAGACAATCAGAAATTAATTGTTTTTTCCGATAATCGTCAGGATGCTGCCTTCCAGGCTGGTTGGACACAAGATCATGCCAGAAGATACCGATTTAGACACTTGATATATCAGTTTTTAAAGGAAAGTAAACAACCAGTATCAATTGGAGATATCGCTGATTATTTATTTCAATTATTCATAGTTGATAAAAGTGTAGGAGTAATCCTGGCTCCCGAAGTTTATGAATTATATAAGCCCGAAGATTATGGGACAAGATTTCCAAACGAATTAAAGTATTATCTCCGAATACAAATTCTAAGGGAATTAGGAACAAGCTTTAATCAAAAAGAGGGACTAGAAGGATGGGGATTACTGAAAGTTCTTTATTCAGGATTGACTTCAGAAAACAATTGGATAAATGAATGGGCTGAGAAATTAGATATCGATGTTATTAAACTTATTGAAGGAATCGCAAGTCTTTTAGATGTTTTTCGAAGAAACCGTTATTTATATGACATCAATGCACCGATATTCAGTAAATCATGGAATGAAGGCGATCTCGAAATTCAGCAAGGATATTTACCCTTAATAATAGGACCCACAAATAGACCGATACCTCCAAAAGGTATTATTGAAAGATCAGTGAATTTTAAAAATCCATACCAGGCAAATTTTAGATCAAAAAGGGGTCAGTCGTTGCCTGAAAATTTCATAAATAAATGGCAAATAAACAGCAATGAGCTTAAAGAGAGCTTCTTAGATGAACTTTGGCAATTTTTAGCACATGATTTAAAATTATTAAAGCCTGTAACATTTTATGGAAAAAATAGTCGCGTATTGGAAGCAAATATTTATCAGTTAGATGCTTCCAGAATAGGCTTAATATCTCAATGGGAAACATATGAGTGTAATGTTTGTCATCGTATCCACTCCCGTTTAAATCCTTCAAACGCTTGTACTACTATGCACTGCAGGGGATCAATAACTATAAAAGAGCCCTCCTTAGAGAACTACAATATTGATTTAATCACTGGTGAATTTTCTATGTTAAAACCTCATGAACATACGGCACAGATACCAGCAGAAATAAGGGAGAAAATCATTGAGCCTGAATTCAAAAAAGTTAACGGTAAATACAATACCCTGTTTGCAACACCCACCTTAGAACTTGGTGTTGACATAGGTGCCCTGGATATGGTCTTAATGAGAAATATGCCCCCAACACCAGCAAATTATTGGCAAAGAGCAGGAAGAGCAGGAAGAAGACATAGGTTAGCGGTTGTTTTCACTTATGCAAGAAGAAGCAAACATGACCTATATTACTTTGAAGAACCAAATTTCATGCTGGATGGAATCGTAACTACACCAAAATTCAATCTTAGAAATGAGGTAATGGTGCGTAAGCATGTTCATGCAGTAATTCTATCTGAAATGTTGAGGCTTTTACAATTGGAAAATCTTCCTAACGGATTTGAAGAAAATGATATTGCTGAAATTGAAAGCAATTTATTTCAAGCTTTCCCACATTTTATAAAGAAATATTTATTTGATACAGCAGGAAATTACTTGATGAAACCTGTAAATGTTGGTTCGCTAAAAAATTTCATTTCAAAGCATGTTGATCATTTCAACATAATTATTAGAAAGGTTTTTGATCAATACTGGCCTGAAAAGGATCGTGAAATAATTAATAATGCAACTTTAACAACCTTCATTCTAGAACTTGGAGATAAACTTCAGGATTTAATCGATCTTCTTCATTTGAGAATGAAGTGGGCAGTAAATCTTCAGGAAAAATACATCCAGTACCAGGCTCAACGATTACTAAATCCTGAAGAGGAGAAAATACTTCAGCGATGTAAATACTACCTGAAAGAGTTAAATCAGGAAAATCAAGATAACTATACTTTAAATGTTCTTGCCAATGAAGGATTCTTACCAGGATATGGACTTTATGATACGGGTATTAAAGCTTTTGCCCATCAATCATTCGTAGCAGAAGGGAATAAACCAGATTTTGATTTATCAAGGCCGTCATTCATAGCACTACGTGAATTTATTCCCGGAAATTTGATATATGCCAATGGTGGGCGATTTCGCAACGTGCTCTACAGGATACAGGCAAACGACAACAAAGACTTTATTAAAACTGTTTCCGTTAATCTTGATAAAAAAGTCATAAATTTTGAATCTGAATCGCAAAATATTATTGCTTATAGTGATCCGAAGTCATTCAATATTCAATCAATTCCAATTAGTGATTCAGATATCCAATATATCTCAAGAATAAGCGACGAAGAAATAAACCGGTTTCAACTGCCAGTAGTAATATTGGGAAAACCTTCTAAATCCAGGAGAAGCGGGAAGGTATTTTCCTGCAATAATTCATCAATTCAACTTCTTTATGGTCAGAGGATCAGCTTGTTTAATTTAGGGCCAAGTGAGCTAATTGTAAAGCAAAAAGGGTATCCCATTTGCACTGTTTGTGGTGCAACACGTTCACCATTTGCATCAAAAGCCGAGATAGATCATTTCCAGGATTTTCATAAAGGACGATGTGGGAAGATTCCTCAATATGTAGCATTCAGAGCTGAGGACAACGTAGATGGAATTCTGCTGCATTATTTTAATGATGAAAAATCAGCGATTAATGTTATAGAAGGGATAATTATGGGTGCTTCCATAAAGCTAGAAATGGAGCGAAATGACCTTTACACTATGATTTTCCGAAATAATGATGACACATATAATGCACTACTTTACGATCCAATGCCAGGTGGATCAGGATTGCTTGATCAGATAATGGACAATTGGAAAGATATAATAGAAATCTCAATTAGATTACTTGAAAACTGCTCCAATAAATGTGAAGAAAGTTGTTATACCTGCATGAGAACATATACCAATAGCTTTTATCACAATATATTAGACAGGCATCTGACCATTACATTGCTCAGTGAATATAATTATAAAGCAATTTTCGAACATGATCTTGAACCACAAGAAGACATCTCTGAAACAGCAAAGGAAAATAAAGGGACTAATAAAGCGGAGTATGATTTGATTAAAATTTTAAAACAATACGGTTTCCCGGAATTCGAAACTCAAAAAAGGATTCAAATTGGTCCCCCATATAACTCGACAGTACCCGATCTCTATTATGAAGATCAAGCCAAAGAAATCTTCCTTGCAATTTATCTTGATGGGCTCTCAAAACGAATTCACGGCAATGAAGACAGAAGAAAAATCGACTTGGTAATTCGTCAACAATTAGAAGCCATAGGGTATGATGTGATTGAAATTGCTACGTCTGATCTTGGAGATCCAGAAGCATTCAAATTAAGTCTAAAAAGGATTGCATCAAAGATGAAGAGAAAGGATATATTGGAAAATTTATCGACAAAATAGTCTTCAATTTAAATATTCGAAAAATTCATAATATGCCAAATTCATTAGAATTTCAGAGATCTATAACTTAAGAACTTAATATCATTAAACACCGAGTTTCAAAGCTTATTGGAAACAACCATCATCCAGGTGAGATTGGAATGTATCGAGAAGCTATCCTGAAAAACATATTAAGGAAGTATCTTCCATCTAATATCTCTGTAGGTACAGGCTTTATTGTTTCAGGATCAGAGGAAAATCAAGTATCAAGACAATTGGATAATATGCTGTAAGTTTTGGGAGGTGAGATATGAGGTGGTGGAGGTGGGGTGAAAAACCATGAGATTATTTTCATTATTATAATACGCCATGTCTGAATTAAAAACCTGTTTCAAGAAGGTCGACTACGAACTGAGCGGCCTGCTGCACTATATCGAAATTGGGGATATCGGGCTGCCGGATATCCAGCGACCCTTCGTGTGGGAAAACACCAAAGTGAGGGACCTCTTTGATTCGATGTACAGGGGATTCCCGGTTGGGTATTTATTGTTCTGGGAAAATGTGGTAGCAAACGGAGTACGTCAGATCGGTAGCGGAGAAAAGGCCCATGTCATTCCAAACCGCCTTATCGTGGATGGTCAACAGCGTCTGACTTCCTTATATGCCGTGATAAAAGGAAAGAAGGTTCTGGATGCCAGTTACAAGTATAGGTACGTTGAAATTGCTTTCAGGCCTCGGGATGGGAAGTTCAGTGTCACTGATGCAGCTATTCGAAGGGATCCTGAGTGGATTAATAACATTTCGGAGATTTGGGCATCGGGAAAATCAAGCCATAAGATCGTCAAAGAATACATCGAGAAAATCAACCAAAGAACGACACTTACTGATGATGAAGAAGAGCTGATCAGCAATAACCTGGACCGGTTGTTTGATATTCAAAAGTACCCATTCACTGCTCTGGAGATATCTTCGATCGTTGATGAAGAAGAAGTGGCCGATATTTTCGTCCGTATCAACAGCGAAGGAGTTACTCTGAACCAGGCGGATTTTATCCTTACACTCTTATCTGTATTCTGGGATGAAGGACGAAAAGCCCTGGAAGACTTTTCACGATTCTCCAGGATTGTTCCTGAATCCGGTACGCCGTCCCCATACAATTATTTTATTAAACCCTACCCTGATCAACTATTGAGGGTGGCCATTGCCCTTGGATTTGGCCGTGGGAAACTGAAAAGTGTTTACCAGATCCTTCGGGGAAAAGATCCGGAGACAGGAGCCTATTCCACACAAAAAAGGGACGAACAATTTGAGATCCTTCAAAAGGCCCAGGATCAGGTTCTGAATCTGACAAACTGGCACCAGTTCATGAGTTGCCTGATTGGGGCAGGATTCCGGGGAGAGGAAATGATCTCTTCGCAAAATGCTCTGTTGTATGCGTATGCGTTTTACCTGATGGGGCGGACCAGATTTCATATCCCGGAACATATCCTGCAAAAGCTTATTGGACGGTGGTTCTTCGCCTCCAGCCTGACAGCCCGATATTCGATGGCACCGGAATCCACAATGGACAGCGACCTTATTCATTTGAAGGATTTGCAGTCCGGGGACCTTTTCATTCAGGAGTTAGAAGAAATGATAGCAGGGGCATTGACTAATGATTTCTGGAATATCACCTTGCCCATGGGCCTGGAAAGTTCCTCCTCACGAAGCCCCATCTATTTCGCATACCTTTCTTCACAGATTCTGCTGCATGCCCCGGTTTTGTTTTCTCATAAAATAATCGCCGATTTGATGGATCCAATGCTCAAGACAGTGAAGAAGCCATTGGAGAAACATCATCTGTTTCCCCGTGCCTGGCTGGAGAATAATGAGAAGATTAAAGACATCAGGATGATCAACCAGATCGCCAATTTCGCATTGATCGAGTGGCCCGACAACATTGACATTAGCGATGGGGATCCCAGAAGATATATACCTGAGATCAGGGGACACGTCAAGGATGAAAACGCCTGGAAGAAAATGTTGGAGTTGCATGCTCTGCCAGAACAGTGGGAAAACATGACCTATCTTGAATTTCTGGCAAAGCGCCGCTATTTGATGGCTCAGATCATCAGGAAAGGATACGAATGTTTATTGTAAATCCTCTCAAACGCTATTTTCCGCCATGAAAACCCTGAAGAAATTACTGCTGAACGATGGATTCATCCTAGTCTTGATCATAATCAATGCCATCGTCTTATTCCTGCAGGGCTTTGACTTTCCGGTACATGTACTAAAAGTTTTATCCATCATTGACAACATTATCACGATGATCTTCGTGGCTGAGTTGTGTGTCAAGCTGATCCAGTACGGGCCTGCAAATTTCTTCAAATCTGCCTGGAACATTTTCGATGCAGTCATCATCCTGCTGGCCGTTCCGTCGCTCTTTGAGTGGTTTACCGGTTTTGGCGGCAGGCCGACTGAATATATCCTGGTGTTAAGGGTGCTGCGGGTATTCAAATTCTTTCGGTTCATCCGCTTCCTGCCAGACGTCCACAAGGTACTGACCGGTTTTAAGAGGGCTATGAAAACTTCAATGGTTATTATCCTGGGATTCTTTGTCTACGGATTTATCGTGGCAGTGCTCTCCTGCTATCTGTACCGCAATACAGCACCCGAATATTTTCATACCCCGCTGAGCTCGTTTTATTCCATATTCAAAATATTCACGATAGAAGGCTGGTATGCAATCCCTGATCTGATAGCAGGACGAACAAACGAAGCTGCCGCAGTCCTAACAAGAATATACTTTGTTTTCATCCTCGTGACAGGGGGTATTTTTGGTCTGTCGCTGGTTAACTCCGTCTTTGTCGACGCCATGGTCAGTGATAACACAGATCCGTTGGAACGAAAAGTTGATGAATTAGAGAAGAAGATTGATAAGCTGCTGGAAATGCAAGGAAAAAGGAAGAATGAAAAAAATTAAAAGGCCACAACGGACGATGCTGTAGCGCTTAATAAGCGGTGGGTAGCGAGCGGTTGACCAGGCCTTTTAATTGATTATTTTGATCAATTCGATTTTCCTTTATTTACGTCTTTGATCACTCGAACTTATTTCTAAATTGCAGCATTGTTTGCATATCCCATGAACCAAACCTACATCTCAAACCTGACCCACTTTCTCGATGAAAACGGCAATATCCCGGAAGTCATCCCTAAAAAGCACAGGCAGTTCGCCTACTTCCTGGCGATGATCGTGGACAATCTGACACATTCCATACTTGATCATACACAGCCACCTCCGGATCCGATACGATGCCATGCCCGGGGATGCAAAGGAATAATCCATAGCACGCTTGATTTGGACGATGATTCAATTGTATGGGAGTGTGATCAGTGTGGGGACTACGGAAGGATATCAGGCTGGCAGAAAACGAAATGGGATAATCTGTGATGATCATCTCACGAACACAAGTGAGTGGCTCTTTTCTGTGATTTAAGTTGTTTTTTTGTACTTGACTTGCAAGAAAAAGAAAATCAATGAGTTATAAACCTGATATCAGTACAAAATGAATTTATCACTTTGTACTGATCCGTTTGAATTTGTGCTGCTTTTATCCTTGGATTGGCCTAAAGGATTGTATCGGTTGTTATAAATTGCACTGGCTTGTACTGGTTTGTACTGATTTTGTACTTTATAAATTATTGAATATTAACAGATTAAAGATTAAAGTACAAAATAACAAAAGAAATAAGAGTTTTTAGGTATACTCTATTTGAAGCGGCTAAAATCAAATTGTCCGATGTACTCTGAGAAAGTCCTGATTTTCAAAATATCATTCCTGTCGAATAACATGTATTCGCTATCATAGACTATAGATTTTTTGCACGAGCCTGATCCTTCGCTCAAGGGCTTTGTTGTTAAATCTTACGAGGTAACTTTCCATCCTTTCCCAATTTACATCCTCCTCCAGGACCACTTCGTTGAAACGAATCTCCGCAATATCCTGCTCTGTATTATAGAAATTATAAATGTAAAGAAAATCCAGGATGGCCTTCTCTCTGTCGGCGATCAGAAAATTCCTGGTCATTCCGTTTACGGTCATTTCTTTTAACTCATATCCGAAATAATATGCCGGGCTTATTGAATAATACTTGTAGGTCCTGCCCAAACAGATGAAGCTTGCTGTCTTTTTGGTGGTGATGGAAGTGGAATCCAGCACATGCTCGGGAATCAATCCGTAAAACAGAAGCGCTTCCTGATGACTGATATAGGAGGGAGCATAAATCGTATTGGCAACAAGATATTGAAAGTCGGTAATAGTGATAAATTCCTTGAAGCAGTACCAGCTGTTCCTCAGCTTCAATATGTATCCCTTTCTTTGCCAGTGCAACAGATTGTCACTGTTAAATCGAGGGAACACCAAACGGATGTGGTAAACAGAAAAAATTCCCTGCTGGGAAAAAGCTTCCCTAAATTGAAGAAAACTTAAATTCATATTAACATATTCCAAAATATCCGCAAATATACGGATAAAATGGAATAAAGTGTTTTGACTAACAGTAAATATTTACCTGATCAGTAGAAAGAATGATCTCAAATGAGGAGGCGGGTATTAATAAATCAATCCTATAGCCAATTCTACTTCTAAAAGGGTACTTCTTCGGTGGGTATTAATTCCTCCGGCTCTTTCACCGTTTCTTTTTTGGAAACTTCAATGTACTCCATCCCATTTTTAATGATCCGCTCGCCATTGAAGCTTTGATTGAAAAAATAATCCTTAAACTGACTAAACGCCTTGAGCTTCTTTTTGAATCGCTGGGCGGAAATAGAAGTCAGATGGATGGATTTAACATCTTCCTTATAATTGTCAAATACTTCTCCTTTAGGTATTTCAACGTTCAGATTCCTGTCATCACTGAAGAATTTTTCTGCCCAGTCAAAGAACGGTTCTCCCATTTCCTGGCGTAACCGCCTTTTTATTAGGTTCAGACCGGGGGCTTCTACTTTTCCGTACTTCATGTAAAACTGGACTGCCCGTGCCATGACATTGTAGAATAAATTCCACTGTTCCTCACCCCATTTGGAGGAGAAGAGATTTACATTGAATTCATCGGCAGGTGAGAATTTTTTATGATAATAGTCTGAAAATGCAATTTTAAACTGCCTCCGTTCATCGGACTCACCATTTCCGTGAAGCGCATGATTGGTGGATAGATAAATCTTTGGCGTCTTTTCTTTAGGCAGGATAAATGCCTGAATGTTCTTTTGATTCACACTAACCTTACCGGTGATTACGGTATAAAAGAATTCAAAATCAACATCCATTCGTACATCGTCAATAAAGATCATATCTGAACGCTCATTTACCAGAGCCCAGATATGTGGATTGTCTGTCAGTTTTTTGGATTTTCCCTCAATGTAGATACTTTTGCAGACCTCATCAAAAGCAAATCCCAGCAACGATTTACCGGTTCCTCCATTGCTTTCACCTACTTCTGAGATACTGTTGTCCATGGCCACAACCGCCCATGTCCGGCTGTCATTCCTGAAATTGTGCAGCAGGTAACCAATGGCTGAGATTTTATTCAAAAAATGAACAACCTCCTCGTATTTCATTTCATTGGTTAACATGCTGTTTTCGACTTTATGGTACATCCGGCTGGTATTTAAAAGAAACCTGAGAAAATGAGAATCATGATCGTCATTGATGGAAAGATGGAATTTTTCGCTTTCGAAGTCCACATTAAATAATGGCTCCACGAGTGTCGGTGAAAAATTTATGACGTTCTCCCTCCAGATATAGCCCTCAAAAGAATCATAAGGGATTTGCTCAATTTCATTACTGGATACTTTCCAGACAAAATTGTTGAAAAACATATATTGAAAATCGGGTCCGCTTCTGACAATGTCGAGTTGGATCAGGTCGATATTTGAAAGAGATGGTTCATTGAGGTACTGGCCACATCCTTTATAAATCATATTGAGAAGGTCTTTCTTATTCAGGGTCTTCACGAAGCTTACAAGGAAATCCCTCATCATATAGGGAAGTACTTCTGTGAGAATCTTATTTTCAATCCTCACATATACATAATCCTTGTCCTTTTCCTTGCCGATCCTACGAAACCGGTAAAAATTATTGGCTGTTAAAAATTGATAGGCATTGTAATAATCAAACTTATAATCAATCAGGTAATTATCTCCTGATTTAGTCGATTTTTCCTGCCAGAACTGGAGATCCTTTCGAAACACGAAATCACCCCCAGGTTTAGTTGTTATAGTAGTCGTATTACCGTCCAGGTTCATCAGATCTCCCCCCTTGTATTGCCATTTTCTGAATTTGAACGTGAAGGGCTCTTCCCCGAGGATATGCTTAAACCGGTCGTAGAATAGAACGGGCCGCCCCTTCTTATCTTCACTGAGCAGGAAATGAGTTTTAATTTTGAACAGAGAGAAATCGGAGATATTCATGATCTCAAAGAAATCCTTTGCCCTGGTCAATGCCATCAAATCCTCCCTGACCAGCTGTTCCCTGCCATTCATCAGGACCAGCAGATCATCCAGTCCCTTGGCCGTTTCTTCAAACTCTGCCCGGATATGGGCCAGGTACACATCCATTTCAAATTCCTTGCTCAACTCCCTGAACGCCCTGACAGCCGTATAAAAAGAGTTCAGCCGGATGAACAGGTCTTTGCTGGGGTAATTGTTCTGCACGTACTTTTCCGAAATGCAATCCGCATCCATCAGGAATATCAGGTTGCGGACCTGGCAGCGCTTAATGAGATCTTTGAAGTCTTCAGGCAGATCCAGCGTTTCCCGGTCTTTGAAATTGTGGATCCCCTGGATACCTGCAACCGGAATTTCGTGCAGACAGGCTTTAAAAGCCTTGAACTCTCCTTCCACGACACCCAGGGTATGAAGCGGCAGATGTTCCCTGAATGATTTAATAATGAGAGGGGGATAAAAGAAGCAGCTTTTCGATCCTTTAGGGCTCATGTATTTGGCATCCCCCTTGACTAAGTCCGGGTGGATCCTGGTACGGTAATAATCCTGCAGCTTGCCCTGGTTCTCAAAGTCTGCCAGATTCCCCTCCAACGTCACATAGTTGATCCTGATATTATCTTTCCGGTCACTCTGAAAGAATGTGGCCTGCTGAGGCGAGTATCCATAGATTATCTGCCGTTCGCTATCGTATTCCAGAGGGATCTGATTGTGTTCAGGGGCGATTCCAAGCTCAGATAATCGCTGTTCGCAATAAGATGCAGTCATATAATGTTATTTTACTGATTTGACAATATTATCGAGCCGTCCTGAAGCCTCTGACATAGTGTTTATTCAGGTGCTTTTCGATGTCAGCGGCCTTGTAATAGATCTTATTGCCAAACTTGGAAAAGGGCAGGGTTCCATTGTCACGGTAGTTCTGCAGGGTCCTCTTACTGACTCTTAATAAATGGCATGCATCATCATTATCAAGCCATGCCTCTTTGGTTCCTTTTTTACCCTGAAGGATCTCTGGATCAGATTGGCCGGTTTCGGTGACTCTGGTCTCAATTTCTTCGAGCTTCTTCATAAGCTCAAGAAAAGCCTTGGATTCAATTGTAATTACTTCCATTTTGTCAGATTTTAATGAATTAAAAAGATTATGGAAGCAAAACTATTGGAGTACTATTGGGCAAAAAAGGACAAGCAAAAGCAACGAAAAGCATTCAGAGGACAAATGAAAAAAAATAAGATGCTGTTTAACAGCATTTTAATTTTTATAAAAAATTCATTTTTAACTTAATATGAAGATAAACAGGGATTTAAGTCAGGGACAAAATGCACCGTGATTTTCAAGGAATAATAGGGGGTGAATCTAATATACAGATATACAGTGACATAAGTTACAGACAAAATGCAACAAGATTTATTTGGAAATAGTAAAGTATTGAGCATCCGGTACAGTAAGAGAAATTTAAGTTGCCGACAAAACTCACCGAGATTTTCAGAAAGAAATCAGGATTTAATTTAACATGCTGAATAACATCATGATAAGCACAGGACAAAATGCAAGAAAATTTTTTTGATCAGAGGATCAGGCGGTCAGATATCAATAATTATATCATTGGCATCATCCAGTTCATCACTCCCAAAATTAGCCAGGTAGGTCTGGGTGGTTTTGATATCCCTGTGGCCCAATCCTTCGCTGATGATGCCAATGTTGATGTTTTTCCGGCTGGCAATGGTTGCCCAGGAATGCCGTGCAACATAGGAGGTCAGGTTGGTCTGGATGCCGCAGGTACTGGCCAGATCCTTCAATGTATCATTGAACCATTGCATATGAAGCGTTATATCCTTCCTGATCAGCTCATGGCTATCTTTCCGGGATATGATGGGAAATATGTAATCGTCTGTTGATTTACCATTCAAATAGTGTGAAAGGATCTTCTTTATGGGATCGGATATCTTAATGTTATATTCCCTGCCGGTCTTGGTCCGTTTATAGTAGATCCGGCCATTCCTGATATTACTGACTTTCAACCGGGCCATATCCGTCCAGTTCATACCCATGCAATAGAAGCTGAAGAAAAAAAGGTTCTGGGCATGCCAGAGTTCCGAGCCCTTTTTGAGTTTCTTATTCTTAAGAATGCGGATTTCATCCTGGCTCAGTGCCCTTTTCCGGGGATTGATGTATTTGAACTTATAGGTTCTGAAAGGATACAGGTCATTTGATGCACACCCTGCTTTTATTGCCCTGTTATATATAGCCCGGATCGTGCGCATATAATAACAGACGGTATTATTACTGTTGTTGTGCTTATAACAAAAGGTTTCGAGCTCTTTGAGCATTGTATAATTCAGATCATCAAAGACGAACTCCTTTTCGTTCCTGAATTTCTTGACAAGACTCAATGCCATTTGATAAACAGCTGCATTACCCAGCTTATTGACCTCTTTCATACGGTCGATTTCCTGCTGGGTAAACTTCATGAATCCAATCTCCTCATAATCATTGCGTAAATGCTTAACCACATCCTCAACAGTGAACGATTTTCCTTTGGCTTCCATATCCAGGATAAATTGCTCTGCCAGGGCATAATCGGATAAAATCCGGTTATTCCATCTCTTGGCATTCGGAAAACCGGGTTTCAGGCGGGAATATTCATCATCCCACTCTTCAGGACGGCAGGAACAACCGATGGCTACATAGCCAACTTTATGGTGAGTGATCCGCAGCATGACCGGATGTTTTCCATTCGCAAGTTTTTTACTGGTAAAAAGTATCGGTTTAATCTTGGACATGGAAGCAAATTTTTACAAATTATTTATACTCTTTTTATTTTAAAAATGAAAACAAATATACGTGAATTGCATGTCTGGTTTAAATATGGTTTAAAGTTTTTTGCGAATTTATTACTTTCGGATGTAAAATTTTGCTTTTAGTCAAATTTTTATATCATTGATAATTAACATGATATAAGAAAACGAAAGAAACTAAAAGTAAATAAAAGAAGGAAATATTATTTTTCAGGGGCATGATCAGGAATATTGTTCGTAAACAAAATTTTTAGCTCGTTATTCCTCTTGCTAAAAAAATCAGCAATGGCCTTTCAACAGCTGACTAAAAAGCAACATCTCCCGGCTTCCTGTGATGATGTCTGAAATTACATCTCGCCTCCTACCCTGATGATCGTCAACGGTTAACTGAACGGATTCTCGATCTCGGGTAATCCCAGATTCCTCGAACGGATGTTGATCAGGTCGATCATCTCGTGGGCCATATCCCGGTTCACCTGCCAGGCCATCGGCAGGACATAGGTAATGGTCTGGTTGATATGGCGCTCATATCGTTCAGGGTCGTAGATGGTCAGGTGCAGATCCAGCAAATTGCTGATGCGGTCGGCCGACTTGAGCAGCTTGGCCCGGTCACTTCCCTGGGTGAGCAACCTTTCCAGGAACACCTCCTTTTTCTCACAGGGATTGCGCGTTACTTCCAGCACAAGTTCCACCACTGCAGGGCCATCCTCGTCAATGAACCGGAGTGCCCGCTGATCGGTATCCTGTACATCTTCCAGCAGGTCGTGAATGACGGAAGCTTTGAGCAATACAGGATCCAGTATCTTGTAGTCGAGGATGATGGCCATGGTGGCCATGGCGTGCCTGAACTGGTTCCCTCCCACTTTGCGTGACACGCCTATCAGCGCTGTGGCTTTTTGTATCCACGGCGCAAGGATGATCTTCGAAAGGGAAAGCATGTCTTCGTTTTTCATGGGAAAAATATTATGACGATGGCAAATCGCTGCGCAACGCGGAAAAGCAAAATTTATCAACAGGGTTCTCCGGTAGATATTGATATCCGATTAACTGATTAACCGATATTTGATTTTGGATTTAAATCCGATATCCGATATCGGTTAATCATTTCATCGTATATCTGCGTGGAGCATACCGGATTCGAACCGGCGACCTCTACAATGCGAATGTAGCGCTCTAGCCAGCTGAGCTAATACCCCGGAAGCGGGTGTGGGAATGGGTGTGGGTGTGAGTGTGTAAAATTATACAATATTTTCATAAATTGACTATTTTTACCGGGATCATTTACTCCCGATCCTTGCAAGTCAGACCAACCAATAACTATAAATAACTTTGAATGTCTAAAAATGACTATGAATGACCACGAATAACTGCAAATAACAATCAATAATCCCAAATATCAACCAATAACCCTTAATCCCATTTATTATGTACGAAAAACGCATTCTGGATCTTTTCCGTGTCAAAGGCGGTGAAAAGATCAATCTTGACGAGGTCGACACCGAGTATGGATTTATGCCGCGCCTTCAGGATTTCAAAAAATCAACAGTGAAGGAGCACCTTGAAGATCGCCTGGCTCAGAACGTCAAAGACCTGGCAGAGATGCAGGACCTCTTCTATGCCAGTGACACGTACGCATTGCTGCTGGTTTTCCAGGGGATGGATGCTGCAGGCAAGGACGGAATCATCAAGCACGTGATGTCGGGGGTCAATCCTCAGGGATGCCAGGTGTACAGCTTCAAGCAGCCCTCGGCCGAGGAACTGGACCACGACTTCCTCTGGCGGTGTTCCCTCCGGCTGCCGGAAAGAGGGCGCATCGGGATCTTTAACCGATCGCATTATGAAGAAGTACTGGTGGTGAAGGTTCACCCCAAGATCCTGAACAACGAGAAACTACCCAACTTCAAGCTGGATGAAACCTTCTGGCAGAAACGGTATGAGTCGATCCGGGAATACGAGCATCACCTGTTCAGGAACGGTACGATCATCCTTAAGTTTTACCTGCACGTTTCAAAAAAAGAACAGAAAAAAAGGTTCCTCGACCGGCTGGAAAATCCGGAAAAATACTGGAAGTTTTCGACGTCTGATGTGGCTGAACGTGCCTATTGGAAAGATTATCAGAAAGCATTTGAAGATACCCTCAGAGAGACATCTACCGATTATGCGCCGTGGTATATCGTTCCTTCCGACCACAAGTGGTTCGCCCGCGCCCTGGTGGCCGACATCATCGTTTCGGCCATCAAATCCCTTAACCTTAGCTATCCGGTCATATCCGATGCACAGATGAAGGCGATGAAAGAGGCGAAACGGATGCTGGAGGAGGAGCGGTAGCAGGCAAATGGTAATTGTCAATTGTCAATTTTCGATTGTCAATTGACAATTTTAAATTGACAATCGACAATTATCGAGCTTTCGTGGTCAGGGCGTAAAAAGATGCACAATTTGAATCTCCGTCGTTTTTTCCGGGATTTGTATGAATCCATAGCCGGGACAGAGCAGGATTTCACATCGGGGAGCCTGGGCCGTGCCATCATGCTGCTTTCCATTCCCATGGTCCTGGAAATGGTGATGGAATCGATCTTTGCCATCGTCGATATTTATTTTGTATCCCGGCTGGGGGCTGATGCAGTCGCCGTCGTCGGCATCACCGAATCGGTGATCACGATCGTGTATGCCATTGCAGGAGGGATGAGCATTGCTGCCACGGCACTGGTGTCGCGCCGTATCGGGGAAAAGGACCATCAGGGGGCATGCAGGGCAGCTTTTCAGGCCATCGTCGCCGCCGTCGCTGTCTCGCTGATCCTGGGAATTCCGGGCTGGTTCTTTGCTGAGGAGGTCCTTACCCTGATGGGATCTCCTCCGGAGGAGGTTGAAAGGTTCTCGGGATATACTTCGTTGATGATCGGCAGTAACATCGTCATCATGCTGTTGTTCATCATCAATGCCGTTTTCCGAAGTGCCGGCGACGCAGCCATCTCCATGAAGATTCTGTTCATCGCCAATCTCTTCAACATTGTGCTCGATCCGGTCCTGATTTTTGGATGGGGTCCTTTCCCGGAGATGGGAATCAAGGGAGCTGCCCTGGCAACCGTTCTGGGACGCGGCCTGGCGGTCGTCTACCAGCTATTCCTCTTATTCCGTGGGAAACACAGGGTCAGCCTGTCGCTGGAATATCTGAACATCAACCTGAAAGAAATCCTGAAACTGTTCAGGCTTTCAATGGGCGGCATTGGCCAGAGCCTGATCGCAACTTCCAGCTGGATCCTTTTGGTCCGCATCATCGCCTTATTCGGCAGCGAGGCTGTGGCCGGATACACCATCGCCATCCGTGTGATCCTGGTTTCCATGCTTCCTTCTTCGGGCATTGCCAATGCCGCCGCCACCCTGGTCGGACAAAACCTCGGAGCCAGGCTGCCTGGCAGGGCTGAACGTGCCGTTTGGACGACCAGTGTCATCAACTTCATCATTATGGGAGGCATCGGGCTGCTGTTCGCTGTCAGCCCCGAACCGTTCATACGTTTCTTCACTCCGGAACAATCCGTCATTGAAAGCGGCTCTCATTGCCTCCGCATCATGAGCTACGGATTCATCTTTTACGGGGTGGGAATGGTGATCGTTAACTCCTTCAACGGAGCCGGAGATACGCTAACCCCTGTCAAGATCAACTTCTTTTGCTACTGGCTGCTGGAACTAACGGTGGCCTGGTTGCTGGCTGTACCGGCCCGGATGAATGAACAGGGAGTTTACTATGCGATCCTGATTGCAGAAGCAGCGATGACCGTCACAGCCGTGCTCATCTTCAGGAAGGGAAAATGGAAACTAAAACAGGTGTAAATATTTGCCTTTCTCCGGATTATTTTGTTCCTTTGATAAAATTTGAATGAATGGACGGGCGCCTTCTTTTTCAGATCCTCCAGCTGGTCATCATCCTGATCATATTCATCTTCCTGATCCGTCATATCTGGGGATCCTTCTTTGACACGGATTACCAGCCCGTAGCCTGGAAGCATTCCGTGAAAATGAAATCCGTTTCCCGGGAGCTGCAAAAGATCGAAAAACAGACTCCCGATAAAGTCCGTTTTTTCAATTTCTGGTTCCAGACCGAACGGATGAAAAAGGAGAACGTTCCGGGTGCGTTTGCCGAACTCGGCGTGTACAAGGGTGAAACAGCGCGGATCATTCACTGGATGGCGCCATCACGGACACTGCACCTGTTCGACACCTTCGAAGGATTCCCCGCGTCGGACCTGAAAGGTGAAACGGGCGAGGCGGCCACTTATTCTCCGGAGCGGTTTTCCGACACGCGACTGGAAAAAGTCAGGAACAAGATCGGGGGCAACGAAAACATCGTTTTTCATCCGGGGTATTTCCCTGATACGGCAACAGGTCTGGAAGAGGAGACCTTTGCATTTGTTTCGATCGATGCGGACCTGTATCAGCCCATCGCGGCAGGCCTTGCCTTTTTTTATCCGAGGCTGTCACCCGGCGGCGTCATCATCGTTCACGACTACAACCATAAGTGGGAAGGCGCCGTGCGGGCAGTGGATGAGTTCATCCAAAACATCCCGGAAAGCCTGGTGTCTGTACCCGATATGGAATCGAGCGTGATGATCGTTAAAATGAAGAATATAGGATGTAGGATGTAGGATGAAATATGTAAAATGAAATATGTAAAATGAAATCCTTCATCAACCTGTAGACCTGTAGACCTGTAGACCTGTGAACCTGTAGACCTGTAGACCTGTAGACCTGTAGACCTGTAGACCTGTAGACCTGTGAACCTGTAACACGAACAACCATGAAAAACCCCCTAATCCTGGAGATCAACACCTGGGTATGGCTGAGTGAACTCACCATCAAATACGACCAGGCGGTCACACTCGTGAATGTTCCTGCGCTGGAATGGGATGAAATCGCACAACAGGGATTTGATTACCTGTGGCTCATGGGCGTGTGGAAACGTAGCCCGGCGGGACTGGAGATCGCCCTGCAGCATCCTGATATCATCCACGCCTGCCAGATGGCTTTACCCGGTTTTACCCCGATGGATATGGTAGGTTCGGCCTACTGTATCCAGGACTACACCATTGATCAAATGCTCGGTGGCCAGGAAGGGATCCTGAAAGCACGAACGGAATTAAAAGCAAGGGGAATGGGCCTGATCCTTGACTTCGTTCCCAACCACGTCGCACCGGATCATCCGTGGACGAGGGAACACCCGGACTATTTCATCCAGGGAATGGAAAACGATCTTCTCCAAACACCCGACGACTTCATCCCCATCAACGGGAGGGTCATTGCCCGGGCCAGGGATCCCTTTTTCCCTCCGTGGCCTGATGTGGTGCAGCTAAACGCATTTTCCGGTGAGCTGCGTAAAGCCTCAGTAAAAACACTCCTTGCGATTGCATCCCTGTGCGATGGTGTTCGCTGTGACATGGCCATGCTGATGACCAACCGGATCTTTGAACAGACCTGGGGAAACAAAGCAGGACCGAAGCCAACCAGTGAATTCTGGATGGAAATCATCCCTGAAGTGAAAAAAATGTTCCCGGCATTCCTGTTCATTGCTGAAGTTTACTGGGAGATGGAATGGGAACTCCAACAGCAGGGATTTGATTTCTGTTATGACAAACGCCTTTACGACCGCCTGCTCCACGACACGGCAGAGAGCATCCGGTTGCATGCATTGGCTGGCCTGGATTACCAGGAAAAACTGATGCGTTTCATTGAGAACCACGATGAGCTGCGCATTTCCTCGCAGCTGGAGGTACCGCGTCATTCCGCCGCTGCCGTCATTTTCGCCACGCTTCCCGGGGCACGGATGTTCCATCACGGGCAGCAGGAAGGATACCAGACCCGAATACCCGTTTTTCTTGCCAAACCGGTGCCGGAGATTCGTAATCACGACCTGCAGGAATTTTACCGGAACCTGCTTCATCTGATCTCGCAAACCCTGTTTCATAAAGGTGAGTGGGCGCTGTGCGCGGTCAACGGCTGGCCTGGAAACGATACGGTCCGCAACCTGCTGGCCTGGTCATGGTCACTGCCTGACCGAAGAGCCCTGGTGGTCATCAATTATTCCGGAATGCAGGCACAGGGACTCGTCAGCTGGCCATGGGCGGATGACCCGGGCAAAGAGGTGATCCTGAGCGATGAACTGCACGATACAACCTACCTGCGGTCAAATAAAGAACTGACCGACTTTGGCCTGTATGTTGATTTGAACGCATGGAATTACCACTTCTTCATTTTTTAACTTCGATATTGGTCACTCCTGCAGTGAACCTCTGATAAAAAAAATGCTATGATGAATGAATCAATCCCCGTTTTGAAAAACCATAAACGATTCCATATGATCAAAAATACTTTATTTATTATATTACTCATTGTCAACATCTTACCTGGCAGTCTTGTAGCGCAGCACCTGGCGGCATTCTCCGACATCCAGAACCATTTTTATGTTTTTGATGCAGGGAAGACCGAACAGCTGGAAAATCTCAAGATCCAGTCCTATAAGGTAGGGGGCAATCATTTAGCCTATATCGACAATGCAGGGGGTTTAAAGGTCTACTACAATGGCGAGGTCTATGAGCTGGACAATGCAGGAGCCGGTATGAGGTATTACGCCACGGACTACCTGCTGGGATACAAATACCTGGATTTTTTGAAAGTCTTCGACCGCGGTAAAATAAAAATACTTTGTACGGCCGTGGAAGGATATGTGGTTCAGGACAGCCTGATCACCTGGTACGACCGGATCAGCAGGACGGTCAATATTTATTATAAAGGAAAAACGGAGACACTGGAGGATGGATTGCTTGACTTTCCGTTCGAACGCCTGAAAAGCGGCGATAATACGCTTGCCTATGTTACGACCGTGGATAATAAATTCAAGGTTTTCTGGGCTGGTGATATCTGGGTGATTGATGAATTCGGGGAATACATCACTTACAAAACAGGAAAAAATATCGTTGCCTATATGGATGAACCACGGAACATTTTCAAGGTCTTTTATAAAGGCGAGGTGTTTGAACTGGAATATTACCGGCCGCAAGCCTTCGAAGTCGGAGACGACATGGTGGTTTACGTTGATGACATGGGCAACCTGAAATCCTTCAACAAAGGCATCACCACCACCCTGCTTCCGAACCGGCCTGAACACTTTGAAGTTAATGATGAAGCGATGATCTTTATCGACCAGGGTTATTTCAAAACACATTGCAATGGAACGGTTCAGATCATCGAACGGTACGTACCGGACAAATATGTACTTGACTGGAATTCAATATCTTATATTGACGATAATCAAAATGTCCAGGTGGTTCAGAATTGTGAAAAACACGTGGTCACCTATGAACTGGTGACGGATCTTGAAATGAACCGTAACCTGATCATGTATAAAACAGGGCCCAATACCACGCGGATCTATTACTTCGGTCAGGTGTTTGAGGAATAGGGACGCCGTGTTGTTAACACCATCCGGTTATTATTTTGCCATACAATAAAATCAATTCTTTCCGTTATCTTAGTAGTTTTGCGGAACTTCCCTGAAGCAGGGATACCTGTGTGTTTTTAGTATGAACCAACTTAATTTTTCGTCCATGAATCCTCCGCGCAAAGTCCATATTCGTTTACGGTCATTGTTCTACTATGCATTGATCCTGTTGTTCGCCAGTGCCGTCATGACAGGGAACAGCGGATGTGCAGGTAAGAAAAAAGCGGGAAAGACCAAGCAGGTGACCACTGTTCACGATGATCCCGACCAGTTGTTAAAGGCAAAAGGCCAGCTGCTGGAGATCCTCAATGATGACGGATCCCTTCCGCTGAGCACGAAAGAGGCTACCCTCGAAGAAATCAAATCACAGCGTTTTCAGGATGCGGAAATCAATAGCCTGATTGATCTTGCCGAACAAAAAATCAACAAAGAAAAAGAGATGGCCAGGAAGCCTGAGCAGGTGATCCCGCCACAGGAGGTTGAAGAAGCAGCAAGAGCCGGCACTTCCGACATACTTGAAGGATTTTTCAACGACCTGGTCAACAACAAGAATTACAGCGCATCAGATACTTTTATCAGCCAGGCGTTGAAAATGTTCGCCAGCGAATCCGTTCCAGTCCTGATCATCATCTCGCAGGAGGGCGGAATGACCGATTACGATGAGCCCACCACCATCCTGAAATACCTGCAGTATCTCGACGACACCAAAAACAACATCAACCGGATCAGCAACATCAAAATCAATGAAGAAGGGTTGATCACTGAATTAGAACTCATTAAAAAGTAATCAATATGAATCCCATAAAAATTCTGTTCATTGCCATTGGACTGGCATTTTGGGGAACCCCAGCGACTGCACAGCCTGAGATCAGTCCCGAACGAAAGGCCGCCATTGATTCCCTGGCCCTTGAGAAAGTTCGCGACCTGAGCAAATACATCAGCATCATCGGCGACAAAGAAACGCCCTGGTCGGAAGCCAACCGGGTCATAGAGCGCACCCTGGAGCTGTTCATGCCCGGAAGCCAGATGGGTGTTTCATCGTTGTTCCTCGACGAAGTCAAATATTACGGCATCAGGGAATACCTGGAACGGCTCATGCAGCTGAACTACGACAAAGTGAAGATCCAATGGTTTAACATTCAATATATCAGCGATTTGGAACAGCAGCCGGATGGGCGTTTCGTGGGGGTGATCACCATTTTTCAGCGGTTTGAGGGGATTACAGGCGATCAGCTGGTCTATAAGGATACCACAAAAAAGGATATTACGGTCTATGTGGAGCGTAAACAGACCCAGATCGGAGGACGCCTGATCGGATTTTGGGATGTGCTGCTGGGCGATGTCAGGGTGACCGAAACCTTGCCATGAGAAAAATCCTTTTTGTTGGTTGGTTGATACTATGGATTGCGCCGGATCTGCCGGCGCAATCCATAGGTAATTACCTGGGTGATGAGGAGATCCTGATGGCCCAGACCAAACAGGTGAACCAGTTCCTTCGGCGTTTCAACTGTGAGGAAAACCTCGATGGGCAGCGGATCTACCCGGAAAACCCGCTTTACAGGGATCCCACCCTTCGAAGCAAATATCTATCGGTCCTCTTTGACAATGAAAATCCTGCCATTACCGACCTTGCCCGGCAGGACTTCATTCATACCGTCATAAACGGGAACAAACCGGTATATCTTGACTTTCACGGAGGAGACTGGTTTGCCGAGGTCGCAACCAAATTTTTCTATCACGGCAGTGAAGTACCGCTCACCCTTTTTCTCCAGCTTCAGGAAGAAAAGGTTGGATCAAAGTGGGTGATTACCAATATCTATTTCGAACCATTCAGCAAGCTTTTTTTCAATTCCGCTCCTGACCAGCTCAAATTTCTTCATCCCTTGAGCCACGAGCTCGACTTTATGAACCTCATCCACGTTTTCAAGAACAAAGATGAAGTTGAGCTGTACACTTCCCGTGAGTACCACCCGGATTTTCTGACCCTTTTCATTTATGAAGTGAAGAATGGAAACCTCTCCTTTAAAACCGTTCAGCAGGTTAAGTTTCACTTTTTCCAAGTCCCCGGATGGTATTTTGAACTGGTTGACTTCAACCGAAAATCCAAAAATTCAGGGTGGCTGATAGCCAATCTCCTCAGGATATCACCTGATGAAAAAGAACTGATGCTGAAATTCATTTACCATGAGTAAAAAGCTACTTTCTGCGCTCTGTGGATTGATCCTGATTTGCATCCTTTTTATTTTCCCTGCCTCAGCACAGGTAAACACCCACGTAAAAGAAACCGGCCAGGAAATGGAATCTTACCTAGTGCAGGTAAGGCAGATGGTTCATTTTGTCGAATCGGCCTTCAATACATTGGGTGATCCTACGGTCACCATCCGGGAAAAAGACATTATCATCAATGAAAGCTACCTGAAATTCTTTCGCGATGAAAAAGTCCAGATCGAAGATGATCTGGATGAAAACCGGCAGGTAGTGACCAATAAAAATGTTCAGGCTTACCTGAAAGACATCAATTTCTTTTTCAAACAGGTCGTTTTTACATTCACCATCGAAGAGATCTCACCTGAAGTGAACGAAGAAGGCCAGATCTATTTCAGGGTTTCCCTCAACCGGAATTTACACGCCGAAACCATTGATGACAGCACCGTCAACACCACGCAGGTCCGCTTCATGGAAATCAACCTGGATCAGGACCGGAAAGATCTCAAGATTGCCAGCATCTATACAACAAAGCTGAGTGAAAATGAAGACATGGCCAACTGGTGGTCGCGGCTTCCCGTCGAATGGAAAGAAGTCTTTTCCAAAGAGATCAGTCAACCCCTATCCACTCCATTGCACCACGTCATCGCCTTTGATGATTCGGCCGTCGTTTTACAACCGGACCCATTGGATCCCCTTCTGGATACGCTCTTCATCAACACCGGTCCCATCTATGAAAGCATCAGGCAAATCTGGTCACTTGAAAAGATCAGCCTCGACGGTAATCCATTGATTAACAACCTCGAACCGCTCAAAAAACTGACCCGGCTGAAGTCACTCTCCCTTTCGCAGACTGCCATTGAGGACCTCACTCCCCTGCGCAGCCTGTCAAAACTGGAGCATCTGAATTGCGCAGCAACACCCGTAAGCTCCCTGGAACCACTACGTTACTCACTGAATATGAGCGATTTAAACATAGAGGATACGCAGATTGATACGTTAAATACCATCGCAGGCTTTAAGAAGCTCAAGGTATTCAATTGCAGCAAGACACTGGTACGAAGTCTCGAACCCCTTGCGGATTTAAGGGAACTTACAAGTCTCCTTTGCCATAACACAGACATCGCCCACTTGGAACCTATTCAGACTCTCACCCATTTGACCCGGCTGGATCTGTCCTACAATACCCGTGTGACATCCCTGGAGCCTGTACGGAACCTGACAGAGCTCAGTTATCTCAACATTGGCAATACGATGATCGGGGACCTTGAGCCGGTGAGAGGGCTCATCGCGCTGCAGTATATGTACATGGACTACACCCCTGTCGACAACCTGGATCCCCTTCTCCCGTTGCCTGAGCTGAAACGCATTTACTGTGATCACAGCAAGGTGACCGGCGAAATAGCAAACATTTTCATGATCAGTAAACCCGCTACCCTGGTTATCTATGAAACAGGCGAACTGACCCGATGGTGGAATTCCCTTAATGAGCGGTGGAAGGAACTCTTTGCGGAGCAGATTGGCCTGGAAGCAGAACCCGAGAAGGAGGATCTGCACCAGATCACGTTGATCCGGCAACTGCAACTAAAAGGTGACAGTCTGATCACCACGCTGGATCCTCTTTCCGTCCTGATCAATCTCGACGATCTGGACATTTCCGGTACGCCTGTCCGTTCCCTGGATTCGTTGCAAAGAAGCATTCACCTGAGGGCATTGTGTCTGGCTGGAACGGAGGTGGCCACCATCGAACCGCTGCGAAACCTGCGGATGATCGAACGGCTGGACCTTTCCGATACACAGGTCACCGATCTGGAGCCGCTTGCACAGGCTCATAACCTCCTTGAACTGAACATCGAAAACACCCGCGTCACATCCCTTCAGTCCCTGACCGGTCTTGAAAAACTGAGCATGGTACGGGCAGATCAGACTGAACTGGGCCAGGATGAAATTTTTTCATTTATGGACAGCAAACCCATTTGCGAGGTGATCTATATGACACCACGGTTGCAGAAGTGGTGGGATGGATTGACTGACGAGTGGAAAAGCATATTCCTGGATGCACTTGATCTGGACGATCCTCCGGGGAAGGAAGAACTGCACAGGGTAATGAACCTGGAAGAGCTGATCCTTGAGAATACGATGAAAATTCAGGACATTGAACCGCTTGGAATGTTAAAACGAATGAAAAGCCTGATCATCAGCGAGACCCGGATCACGGACCTGATGCCCATCAAGGATGCCAGCCGCCTCGAAAAACTGATCTGCAGGAAAAGTCCTTTCAGTGAACTAGCGCACATTGCATCGCTGACATCCCTGAAGCACCTTGACCTTTCGGACACGCAGGTTTCGGATTACACACTGGCCGCACTGCTCACCGGGCTGGAATACCTGAACATCTCGGGAACGCCGGTCAAAAACCTGAAATGGATTTCAACCCTTGCAAATCTTACCGAGTTCGATTTTTACAATACATCGGTAGGAAGTTTGAATGAATTGGTCGAACTTACCAATCTGAAGATCATCCGATGTTACAATTCGAAACTGAATGAGAAGAAGGTAGCCAAATTCAGAGGTCTGCGACCTGATGTTGAAGTTGTTTTTTATTAGACTGATACACGATGAGCCAGAAATTTCTCCTGACAAAAGTGATTGCAACCCTGGGACCGGCAAGCGAATCGCCTTCCATGATCCGAAAACTGATGGCAGAGGGTGTGGATGCATTCCGGTTGAATTTTTCCCACGGATCATTGGAGACCCACGCCACGTTGGTTGAAAAAGTCAGGCAGATCAGCTCTGAACTTGACATGCCCGTAGCCATCATCGGAGACCTGTCCGGTCCGAAGATCCGTATCGGGGAAGTTCCCGAGGGAGGTATTTTGTTGACTGCGGCAAAGATCGTTGAATTTGTGAGTGAAGATGAACTGGCCATCTGCCACGAAGAGGCAGCGCGTGTCATCCTGACCACGAACTACCCTGGATTCATACGGGAAGTGCAGCCGGGGCACCGCATCCTGCTGGATGATGGCGCCATCGCACTGGTATGCAAACAGAAAAAAGAAGGACCCGGCGAAACCCCGAGGCTCATTTGCAACGTATTGAATACCGGGCTGATCACTTCCCGGAAAGGAGTCAATTTGCCCGATACTGACCTGTCGGTTGAGGCCCTCACCGAAAAGGATCACCGGTTCATTGATTTTGCCGTTGAGCACAGGATCGATTTTCTCGCCTTAAGTTTCGTCAGGACTGCAAAGGACATCCATATCCTGAAAGAACGTCTGAGAGAGCTGAACGCCAGATCTGAAAGACCCGGGACCGAAAGGACGCCTCAGGGATCTCACAAAACAGATCCTTTGCGCGACACACAGTTCATTCCGGTGATCAGTAAGATCGAGAAGCCCCAGGCGCTGGTCAACCTGGAAGAGATCATGCGTGAGACCGATCTGGTGATGGTGGCGCGCGGCGATCTGGGTGTGGAGGTGGAACTGGCAGAAGTGGCGGTCCATCAGAAAAGGATCATTCACCTCTGCCACGAATACGGGATACCGGTGATCGTGGCAACGCAGATGCTGCAAAGCATGATCGAGTCACCTTCTCCCACGCGTGCTGAAGTTTCCGACGTGGCCAACGCCATCTTTGATGGTGCGGATGCAGTGATGCTTTCCGGGGAAACGGCTGTTGGACATTATCCGCTGGAAGCTGTCAGGATGATGAACCGGGTCACCGAGAAAACAAACCATTACCTGCGTTACCACGCAGCCCCGCTTGCCCTGCCTCACCATTTCCGGCAGGGAAGGAAGGAAAGTGCCGCCATTGCCCACGGAGTAAAGACCATCGTAGAGGACATGGACATAAAAATGATTATTACATGGACCCATCGTGCAGAAAATGTGGTTTACCTCTCGCAGTATCATATCCCGCTGCCCATCCTCGGATTCAGCAACCACAGGGAAGACCTGAGGAAAATGGCATTGCTGTACGGGTTGATGCCCATCTATATGGAACTTCCCAAAAGCGGAAGTCAGTTCATCCGGCAGGTGGATCAAATGCTCATTCAGCGCAGATGGGCAAAGGCCGGGGACGCTGTCGTATTTGTGCTCGGTGAACCCATCGGGCGGCCCGGCGTTTCCAACCGTCTGGTTGTCCACTACCTGGGCGACAGCGAATAAACTCCTGTACCGTCCAAAGTGCCGATCCTTCCTCAGCTCAGATTGAATCGTTCAGGGTGTTTCCCTTGCCGGCCACGGTAAAAGGCTTCGATCTGCCGGAAATCCTTGTCGTAATCACCCGATGGAATCACGACCTGTCCCAGGCCGCACCTTTTTTCTTTATAATCGAGGAACCCAAGGACAATGGGCACCTTTGCCTTCAGGGCAATATAATAATAGCCTTTTTTCCAGTTGGTGACCAGCTTGCGCGTGCCCTCAGGGGTAATGGCAATAAATAACGATTCGTACTGATCAAAGACATTCGCCACCTGTTCAACCATGTTGTTACTTTTTGACCGGTCGACCGGTATTCCTCCCATCGCTTTCAATACCCGACCCAGTCCATTCCGGAATATTTCCTTCTTGATCAGGAATTTTACCGGAACACGGAGGACCGTGAAGGCAAGGCGGCCCACGACGAAATCCCACATGCTGGTGTGCGGTGCGACAAGCACAACACATTTCCTGATGCCGGCGGGCAGTCCTCCCAACACTTTCCAGCCGAAAAGCGACAGGATCAGTTTTGCCAGAAATTTCATCATAGTTCCAAGAGATCTGTTGATAAATGGTCAAATGGTTAAATGATTGCCCTTCCCTGCTGACCTGAGCTTCGAGGCAAATGCAACGGATATGTAATTGTTCTTTTCACAGCATACGTGCGATGCAAACGAAATGGCCGTACGAACAAGTTTATCCCACACGCTTTCCTCCAGGGCCGGCAGATCATGACGGGATATCCTGCAACGGACCAGCTCATAGATCAATCCCGCATTGAAGCCATCGCCTGCCCCGATGGTGCTGACCGTCTGGATCCCGGGAACGGGATACGACTTCCTTATCCTTTCTGAAAAAAGCAACACATCCCTCCCACCCTGGGTCAGGATCAGCGTTCGTCCGCCAGATGTCCTGATTGCATCGAAGATACGGTCCGGATCGGTCGTATTGAAAATATTACCAAAATCCTCATCGGATCCTCTGACAATATCCGCCTGACGGATACAATCGTGGATATAGGGCCCAACGACGTCCAGTTCCTTCAGGTGAGGCTTCCGGTAATTGGGATCATAGATCCGGATACAATCACAAAGCGATACCAGATCAAGTAACCGGTTAATTCTGAGTCTATTGGCCTCCTTCAAGGCATAAAAGGAGCCATAGACAAAGATATCGCCCGGAGCAAAAACAGGCTCTTTCTCCTCCTGCCGGTCCGCAAGCCGGGAGCCGGGGTAGAAGGTATAATCTGCATCATTCCTGTCGTCGAGGAAAGCGAAGGCCACCCGAACCTGACCCCTGTAACGGGCGATAAATTCGGTCGAAACGCCATTCTGATGAAGGAAGGACATTATGAAGGTGCCAACCGGATCGTCACTGCAGTCGGATATCATCGAAACCGGCATACCTGCCCTGCCAAGAGACACGGCTGTATTTAACTTTGAACCGCCCGGACCAATGAAGAAAGGAGCTCCGTCACGGAAAGCGATATCAAGAATGCATTCCCCTGTTGTGTAGATCTTCTGCATTTCAGCTGATTTGACGGTTGTTCCGCATATTAAAAGTCGATCTCCAACCCCAGCTGATCTTTGAAATGGATAAGATCAGGATTTTTTTCTGCCATCCTCTTATATTTTTCAAGGGGAGTGTAGGGCCGTTGATCCTGTGCATTGGCATAGATCCTAGTGGATAACAGGATACGGTCGTTCTTCAGCCGTGCACGGAGAAAGCCAAGCATATCCTGCTTCTTATCATTCAGTTCATCTTCCTGTACCTTGTTGTCGATCGTCAGCTCAATGGCAAAATCATCCTGAAGTACTGGTTTGCGTTTGGTCAGGGTACTGTGCAGATTAGGGAATGTATCGGCGATCGTGGATGCATAGACCGACCAGGCTTCCTCCAGCTGTATCTGATCAAACGAATCTTCAAACCTGACCGTCGGGTATTCCGGATTATTCCCGTTAGCTGTGTCACCTTCTTTTGAGATAGCAATTTTCTCCTTGATGGACACGCCACAGCCTGTTTTTACGGAACTTCCACGTGCGGGTGACTGCTGCGGAGGGGATTCAACCGGAACTTTAAATTCCTTTGGGACTACCGGGGCGTTAACCGGTTCCGGCTTCTGTTCAGCAGGTTGAACTGTCTTTTCTGCTTGCATTTTGTACCGGTCGTCTTTTCCCGAAAGAGAGCACATCTGCATCAGGGCAATTTCAAGGTGAAGACGCTTGTTATTGCTGACCTTATAGTTCAGATCACATTTATTATTGATATCCAATGCATTAAGCAACAGATCGACCAGGCATTTCCTGCTTTGGCCGACATATCGCTCACGAAGTCCTTCACCTGTCTCCAGTAACTTTGCCGTAGAGGGATCTTTACAGACCAGTAAATTTCTCAGATGCTCTCCCATGCCGATCAGGAAATGCTGCCCATCGAATCCATTATCCAGTATTTCATTGAGGATCAAGAGTGAAGAAGAAATATCGGCTTGCAGGATGCTATCGGTCATTTTAAAATAATAGTCATAGTCGAGCACATTGAGGTTGCTGATCACCGTTTCATAGGTCAGTTGGCTTCCTGAAAAACTCACGATCTGGTCAAACATGGAAAGCGCATCGCGCATGGCACCGTCAGCTTTTTGGGCAATGATCCGCAAGGCATCCGGATCAAAAGCAACCTGTTCGCTCTGAGCTACCGTTATCAGTTGCTGTGTGATATCCTCCACCGAGATCCGTTTAAAATCATAGATCTGGCACCTGGAAAGAATGGTGGGGATGATCTTGTGTTTTTCCGTGGTGGCCAGTATGAACTTGGCATAGGCCGGCGGTTCCTCCAGTGTCTTGAGAAAGGCATTAAAAGCCTGCTGAGACAGCATGTGCACCTCATCAATGATATAGACCTTATACCTGCCCACCTGAGGCGGTATCCTCACCTGGTCAACCAGGTTGCGGATGTCATCCACCGAATTGTTTGAGGCAGCGTCCAGCTCGTGAATGTTGAAAGAGGCAGAGGCATTGAACGAAAGGCAGGATTCACAGGCATCACAGGGTACAATATCGGCAGAAAGATGTTCACAATTGATGGTCTTGGCAAGTATCCGGGCACAGGTGGTCTTTCCCACACCTCGCGGTCCGCAGAACAAAAAAGCCTGGGCAAGCTGATGGTTGCGGATGGCATTCTTAAGCGTGGTGGTGATGGCCTGTTGCCCTATCACCGTGTCAAAGGTCTGAGGTCTGTATTTGCGCGCCGAAACAATAAAATTCTCCATCAGGTGTTTTTTTGGGGAACGAATTGCTTCCAAAAATACTCAATTTTGCTTACCTTGCCCCGTTAATTTTTCAACACATTCACGATAACCGCCACCTGCTGATGATCCTCATCCATACGGAACAACAAACCAACCGCGTCAGGTACATATTCCATCTTTTCTTTCATGATCTTTTCGGCACGGAATATTTGCTGACGTCAGATTCCGGGCATTTTCTCACCTGGTCGGGCCCCAAATTTTCCTATGGCATCCAGCCACTGGAAGACGAACTTTTTATCAGGGCGGTGCCGCTTCTGTTTGAAAAAGGTACGGACAGCCCGGTTCCGGAATGTGTTGAAATCAGCGGATCAAAGGTGCTTTTCCCCATTCAGGATCAAAATTCGGCCTTTCCTTTTGACCTGTTTGCCGCCAGTTTTTACCTGGTCACCCGTTATGAAGAATATGAAACGGTTTACAAAGATCAGCACGGAAGGTTCAATCCCCTTCACAGCATTGCCTTTAAGGAAAATTTCCTTGATAAGCCCGTCGTGAACATCTGGGCGCTGAAGCTGAAGGATATCCTCCTGATTCATTTCCCCAACCTTGTATTCAGCGCCAGATCGTTCAGGTTCCTTCCGACCATTGACATTGACTCTGCATATGCATATCGTCACAAAGGCTTCTGGAGGACAGCCGGAGGTTTCCTTCGGTCGCTTTCAAGGGGTGATCTCAGCGAAATGAAAGAACGCTGCCACGTGATTCAAGGAGGGTTGAGCGACCCTTTTGACACATACGGCTACCTGTCAATCCTTCATAAAAAATTTGATCTTTCACCCTACTTCTTTATCCTTCTGGGAGATTATGGACCCTACGACAAAAACCTTTCCCCCCGCAACAAGCATTTCAGGGAACTGGTGGCCCGGCTGGCCGCGGAGCATACGATCGGCATCCATCCTTCCTATGCTTCACATGATCACCCTGCACGACTGAAGTCGGAAATATTGCGGCTGGCTTCCATCATCAACCGCAAGGTGACCATCAGCCGTGAGCACTTCCTCCGGATCACCATGCCTTACACCTTCAGGAATCTGATCAGTTCAGGCATTGAATGCGATTTCACCATGGGGTATGCCCAGGAACCAGGCTTCAGGGCAAGCATTTGCACTCCTTACCTGTTTTATGATCTTTATGACGACAAATCGACCTCCCTGCGAATTTATCCATTCACGGTAATGGATGGAACCCTCAGGGACTATAAGAACCTCTCCCCTGAACAGGCATCGGAAGTCATCAATGTCCTCATCGGCGAGATCAAAGCGGTCAACGGGATTTTCATCAGCATATGGCACAATGAGACACTGGGTGATCAGAAAAGATGGAAAGGGTGGCGAACAGTGTATGAAAAAATGATCCTTCATGCACTGGATAGTTGATTTGCAGGTGGTTTAATTCCACTGACAGGAAGGCATCGTGCGCTCCATCTTTTGGAGCAGTTTTTTGATCATCATCATCAGTTCCTCACATTCGACCAGCATCACCACACTCACCTCCTCATCTACCAGGTGACTGTCACGGATCAGCCGGATGTGATAGTGCGTCTCCCGGGCATACTCATAGGCAATGGTCAGCTGCACATACTGCTCCTCATCCGATGTGGCATCCTGTCCCACTTCCAGACAGGAACCGATCGATGTCCCCTTGATCAGAATGTGCTTCGACATGACATCTTCCCGATGCTTGTAATGCAGGATCTTGTAAAGTTCAATGATCAGCAGGCTGAAAAGATAACTTTTCCTGACCAGCAACTGGTTTCCTTTCATGGTTTTTATTGTTAATACGATAACCCCCGAAAATGTTACCCTGGTAACCGTACTTTTTTCAAACAAAACATAAAGTTCCATACCTTAGCGGGTACCAACCAGGTCAGTCCACTTGATGATCCATTATCTCCATCATAGCGATATTGATAAAACAAAATGGGATCGGTGTATCCAGGAGTCCTTCAACGGTCTGATCTATGGATATTCCTGGTACCTGGACCTGGTATCGGAGGAATGGGATGCGCTGGTTGAGGATGATTATGAGCGGGTCTTCCCCCTTACCTGGAAGAAAAAAGCAGGAATATCTTATCTGTACCAGCCATTTTTTACGCAACAGCTCGGCATTTTTTCCAGAAGTCCGATAACCGAAAACACCGTTAATCACTTTCTGGCTGCAATTCCTTCCCGGTTCCGACTGATCGAGATCAGCCTGAATTCCTTTAATAAATTGACTCTGCCGGATTTTTCCGTGAGCAGGAACCGTAACCACGAATTATCGTTGAACGAATCCTATGACCGGCTGGCGGCTTCCTATTCCGAAAATATAAAGCGCTCTGTCAGAAAAGCCAAAAACCACGGACTGACTTATCAGTGCACCATCAGTCCGGAGGAAGTGATCAGCCTGTTTCGCCGGAACAGAGGCAGGACGGTGCGCACACTGAAGGAAAAGGATTACCGGCGGTTCCGCCGGCTGGTCTATACATGCATACACAACGGAAAAGCACAGACATGGGGAGCATATAGCCCTGATAACCAATTGTGTGCAGGGATCATTTTTTTGTTTGGCCATAAAAGGGTCATTTTCCTGTTTTCAGGACTGGCTCCCTATGGAAGAGAACACGGGGCGATGCCCTTTTTGATTGATGCATTCATTCAACAGCACGCTCAATCTTACCTTACACTCGATTTTGAGGGATCAAACGATCCCGACCTGGCCAGGTTTTATAAAAGCTTTGGTTCGAAAGAGGTTTTTTATCCTTTTATCCGAAAAAACAAGTTGCCGTGGGTGGTGCGGATGCTGAAAAATCTGCAAGCGGCTATCTGAATTTCCCGATTGCTGATTGCCGATTGCTGATTGCCGATTTATTCCTTCTGACACTGGTCCTTCTTCATAAACGGATACTTGAAATCCGTTGCGGGCAGCAGGTTCTCCTTGATAGTGCGGGGATTTGTCCAGCGAAGGAGGTTCATGAAACTCCCGGCCTTATCGTTGGTTCCCGACTGCCGCGAGCCTCCGAAAGGCTGCTGCCCTACCACGGCCCCGGTGGGCTTGTCGTTGTAATAGAGGTTTCCTGCAGCGTATTTGAGAAGATCACCTGCCCTGGTCAGTGCATAGCGGTCACGGGCAAAGATGGAGCCAGTCAATCCGTAAGGCGAGGTTTCATCGCATAGATGTAACGTCTCTTCAAAACGGTCGTCCTTATAAACAAAGATGGTCAGCACAGGTCCAAAGATCTCCTCTTCCATGGTCAGAAAATGCGGGTCCCTGGTCAGAATGATGGTCGGCTCAATGAAAAAGCCCTCGGTATGGTCACCTTTTCCGCCAAGGATGACTTCGGTATCAGCCGACTGCTCTGCTTTATGTATATAGCCCATGATATTGTCAAAGGATGCCTTGTCGATCACAGCATTCATAAAGTTTTCAAAATCGGCAGGATCACCCATCTTTATCTGGGAATGCATATCGGTAAGCCGTTCCCTGATCTCTTTCCAGAGTGATTCAGGAATGTAGGCCCTGGATGCGGCGGAACATTTCTGGCCCTGATATTCAAACGCACCTCTTATCAGGGCGGTAGCCACCTCTTCGGGATCAGCGGAGGTGTGCACGAAAACAAAATCCTTGCCCCCGGTCTCCCCAACGATCATGGGATAGGATTTATAGCTGGACAGATGCTCGGAAGTCATTTTCCATAACCTGTTGAAGGTGGCATTGGAACCCGTAAAATGAACCCCCGCCAGATGCCTGTCGGCCATGACTGCGTTCCCGATGGAAGAACCCGGTCCGGGAATGAAATTGACCACGCCGTCAGGCAATCCAGCTTCCTGGAAAATTTTCATCAGGTAGTAATTCGACAGTAATGAGGTGCTTGCCGGTTTCCAGATCAGCGTGTTTCCCATGAGCGCCGGAGCAAGGTTCAGATTGGAAGCAATGGACGTGAAATTGAAAGGGGTTACGGCAAAGACAAATCCTTCCAGCGGCCTGTATTCGATCCGGTTGATGATCCCCTTTTCGGAATGGGGTTGTTCGTTGTAAATATCAGAAATATAGTGTCCGTTGAAACGCAGGAAGTCAATGGTTTCACAGGCAGCATCGATCTCAGCCTGGAAAATGCTCTTGGATTGGCCCAGCATGGTCGCCGCATTGATCACCGGACGGTATTTTGTGGCGACAAGCTCCGCAATTTTCAGCATGATCGACAGTCGCTCCACCCAGAACATCGATTCCCATTGCCGGTGGGCTTTCAGTGCAGCTTCAACGGCCAGCTTCACCTCTTTCGGTGAAGCTTTGTGATATACCGCAAGCTGATGCTGATGACGGTGCGGCATCACCACCTGATCAATGTCCCCGGTTCGGATTTCCTTGCCTCCAATGATCAAAGGGATATCCACCAACTCGTTACTCATCTTTTTCAATTCAGCGATCACTCCCTTGCGATCCCTGCTTCCGGGAACATAGGAACGTATCGGCTCGTTTTCGGGGTATTCAAAAGCATAAAGGGCGTTGTTCATCTGTTCTGGTTTTTCTGTTACATAAGAACGCTCAGGGATAGAAATTGTTCACGGCAAAGCCAGTGATTCGTCCCAAACTGTTAATTTTGCCATTTGCGTATAGTTTTGACCAAAAATGATTCAAAACCTCCTACTGCCGATTCGATCGCGATGGCTGCTGTTGGCCCCCGCCATCTTTCTGATGGTTTCAACGGGTTGTCATCCGGCCGGCACGGACAGGGAATCCTCTCCCGAGGCACGGAAACCTTTCCTGATGAAGGGTGAGCTGATCATCTTTCACGCCGGCAGCCTGGCGGTACCGTTCCGGGAGATGGCAACTGCATTCAACGAACTTTATCCCGACGTTCGTATCAAAACAGAGGCCGGGGGAAGCCTGGCAAGTGCAAGAAAGATCACCGACCTGAAACGGCCCTGCGACATCATTGCCGTTTCCGACTATCGGGTCATCGACGAACTGCTCATTCCGGAGTTTGCATCCTGGAACATTAAGTTTGCCGCCAACGAAATGGTGATCGCCTATACGGAAAAATCAAAATACCGGGCAATGATCGATTCGCTCAACTGGCATCAGGTCCTGTTGAAAGAGGATGTCAGGTTTGCACGGTCCGATCCAAACCAGGATCCTTGCGGCTACAGGACTGTTCAAACCTTTCTGCTGGCCGAAAAACATTACCAGAGGCCGGGTCTGGCCGGTCTGCTGAAATCCAAGGACAATCAATACATACGTCCCAAGGAAGTCGACCTGATCGCACTGCTTGAGACCAGCACGGTGGACTATGTTTTCAACTACAGGTCCGTTGCCCGCCAGCATCAGCTGGATTTTATAGGGTTACCGGAGGAGATCAACCTGAAATCACCCGGCCTTGCCGACCTGTACGCCACTGTTTCCACCGAGATCAACGGCAGGGAGCCCGGACAGCTGATTACCCTGACCGGCGAGCCGATGCTTTACAGCCTGACGATCCTGAAGGATGCCCCCAGTGGAACGATTGCGCAGGCATTTGTGGAGTTTGCCTTATCCGCCAGGGGTCAACAGATCCTGGAATCCTGCGGTCAGCCTTCGGTGATCCCTGCGGCTTCCGCGTCGTATGACCAGATCCCTGAACGGTTCAAGGCTTATGCGAGGAGGGAAACGGGAGGCGGTTGACAGCGGAGCGAAGCGACGTCCCGACGGAAGTCGGGATCAACGGTCAGTAGTTGGCAGTAAAACAATTTGACAATCTAACAATCAATTACATAAACTGATTATAAACTTTTTAACCAATGAAGCAACCATGAAACACAGTTTAATTATGATCATCCCCTTCCTCGTGGCATCCTGCACGAACAATCCATCGGTGACAGTGACAACGGTAGGGAATGCAAGGGATACGGCCGATCTGACGAACGATTTCTATGACAACGAGCCGGTTCATGAACTGACCAAAGGGGAATTGATGGTGGATGGCGAAGTCTACCGTCCGGGAAATGTTGACCTGGGTTCGCTCCCCCTCCATTCCGTGATTGTGAAAGAAACCATCCTGTCGGGTGATTCCAACCGGTTTGTGGGAGCTTACCGTTACGACGGTTATTCTCTGTTTGATATCCTGAACCAGTTTGTACCCGATAAGGTAAACAAAGAAGAATTCCCGCCCATCATTGACCTGTATGTGGAGATCACCAACAAGGAAGGTGAGAAAGCCGTTTTCAGCTGGGGCGAGATCTATTACCCTGTCAATCGTCATCAGATCATCCTGGCAACGAAGGTAATGGAGATCGTTCCCTCCAAAACAAAAGACCACTGGCCACTGCCCGGTTCCTGGAAAATAGTGGCAGTCCCTGATCTGATCACGGAAAGGAATCTATCGGATCCGGTGGCCATCACGGTGAAGTCACTGGGGAAATCCTTCCCTGTTGACCGGGATAAAAAATATACCGATGCTGTATCCATCTTCCGGAATGACTCGCTGTTAAGCTCATTTACTATATTACCAACTAATTGTCAATTTATTACATATCCAACCATTTTTTATGGGCGCGGCAGGGGGATTCACAGTGTCACTCCTTTCCAGGGTGTGATGCTCAAAGATCTGTTAGCACAGTATATCCATTCTGCAACGGGTGCCCTCCGTAACGGCTTGGTCACCGTCAAGGGCGCAGATGGTTATCGCAGTGCGTTTACGCTGAGTGAGATCATTAACCGGAACGATCAGTCGGAGGTGATCATTGTCGATGTCGGGGAAGGCGAGGAAGGCGGCCGCTTCAGGCTGTTCCCGAGTGCTGATTTCTTCTCCGACCGTGCCGTCTTCTCCCTCGAGGAAATCCGGGCTGATTTTTAATTTTTGATTTCATGAAAACCACCGGTCTCTTCCAACTCATCCTCATCATCCTCGGGGGACTGGTTTTGCTTTTCATCATCGCTCCCCTTCTGGGGATGTTTCTAAAGACGACACCCGGCAATCTGTTTGAGACCAGCCAGGATCCGGAGGTCATGAGGAGTGTTTGGCTGACCCTGTGGACCAGTATGGCCGCAACCCTGATCTTTGCCATTGGGGCCATTCCTCTTGCTTACCTGCTCGTCAGAAGGAATTTCCGGTTCAAGCCAATGGTGCTTGGCATCATCAACCTGCCTGTGGTCATCCCGCATTCTGCTGCCGGGATCGCCATCCTGGGTTTCATTTCAAGGGACACCGTGATCGGAAAGGCCGCATCGCTGGCAGGATTCGATTTTGTAAGCACTCCTGCAGGCATTGCACTGGCCATGGCATTTGTGAGCCTACCATTTCTGGTCAATTCGGCTATGGATGGCTTTGCGGGTGTGCCCGTCAGACTTGAAAATGCAGGCCTCAACCTGGGAGCATCCCCCGCGCGGGTTTTTTTTACGGTTTCACTGCCTCTGGCCTGGAGGAACGTAGTCACTGGCCTGATCCTGATGTTTGCACGCGGGATGAGCGAATTTGGCGCGGTGGTCATCGTGGCTTATCACCCCATGATCACGCCGGTGCTTATCTTTGAGCGTTTCGGAGCATTCGGACTCAAGTATGCACGGCCTGTGGCCGTACTGTTCATTCTGGTCTCCCTGGCGGTATTTATCGTCCTTCGCCTGCTAACGAAAGATAAGAGCCATGCTAAGAATTGAGCGGCTTTCGGTGAATCTGGGAGAATTCTCTCTGCAGAATATTGAGATGCAGGTGGACCGCGGTGATTATTTCGTTGTCCTGGGGATTTCAGGCGCCGGCAAATCGGTGCTTCTGGAAAGCATTGCGGGCATTGTCAGGCCCATCAGCGGGCATATCTATCTCAACGATAGGGAGATCACCCGGCAAAAGATCCAGTCCAGGGGGGTTGGTCTTGTTTACCAGGATCATGCCCTTTTCCCACATCTCACTGTACACGAAAATATTGCCTATCCCCTGAAAAGCCGGGGCGTGAATAAAGCATCGGCAGAGCCTGTCATTTCGAAACTCGCCGTGCAAATGAACATCAGCCATCTATTGCACCGCAAACCAGGCACATTGTCCGGAGGAGAGCAGCAACGTGTAGCCCTGGCCCGGACGCTTGCCCTGAATCCCTCCGTGCTCCTGCTGGATGAACCGCTGGCCTCTCTCGACGTTGAACTGAAAAAGGAACTGCGGAAACTTCTCCGGAAGATCAACCAGGATGGGATGACAATTCTGCACGTGACACACGACTATGAAGAAGCCATCACCCTGGGCAACAAAGTGGCAGTTCTGAATGATGGTGAGATCATCCAGTCAGGTACCATTGCCGATGTATTTCAACATCCACGGAATGCGTTTACCGCAAGCTTCATCGGAATCAAGAACTTTTTTTCTGTCTACGTGACCCCCCCGGGTGATCAGGAAGGGAGCACGCTATGCAGGGCCCGGATTACGGATGAACTGTGCTTCTTCATCCAGGATCAGGAACGGACAGGAAGCGGTTTTGTCATCCTCCGTGCGGAGGACGTCATCCTGAGCCGCATACAGACCGATTCCAGTGCACGGAATAATTTTGCGGGCATTGTACTGGACATCTCACCGTGCATCAGGGGGTTTGAGGTCACCGTGGATATCGGGGTCCATATTCTTGCAGTCATCACCCAGGATGCGCTCTCCAGCCTTCAACTGCGTGAAGGCGACATCTTGTGGGTGTCTTTCAAAGCATCAGCTGTGAATTTCATTGAAGGATAGCATCAGCCTCCACATTTGGCAAAAATGACGTAATTTTACGAGAAAATCCAGGGCATGCATTTCAGGATATTCATTTGCATTACCGTTGTCATCATCTCCCTTACAGGAAGAAACCTGCATTCTCAGCCCGAAACGTATCCCTACTTAGCCCCTGGAGCCCAGCCTCTTAAGGACACCATAAAGCTTCTTGACTCCCTGTATTCCTATTTCTGGAGAACCAACATCGGATACTGGGTCAATGAGGATCTGGATCTGTTTTATTACGACAACAACACGGATCTGATCAAACTGAACAGAAAGCACTGGGACGAGTCATACGGATATTTTTGGTATGACGATTCCAGGGTTCTGTACACGCTAAAAAACAGCCTGCGGATCGAAGAACTGAAACAGGAATATGAACTTATAGCACAAAAGTGGAATAATTATACGCTGTTTACCTTTGTTTACGATGATCAGGGAAAAAGGACCGAGTGGAAATGGCAAAGATGGTCACCGGACATCAGCGACTGGGTCAATTTCCGTTTGAATCAATACCTCTTCGATAGTGCTGACAAGCAGATTCAATCCATCTCCTTGACCTGGGATCCGGAATCGTCAGGATGGCTTTTCTCTCAGAAAATTGAAACGCTGTATAACAGCACCGGAAATGACTCCATTATCCTGACCTCCTACTGGAAATCATCTGATTCAGCCTGGTTGAACCTTAGCAAGAAGACAAGCCTGTACGATCTTTCAGGCAACCTGGTCAATGAGCTCATGCAGGTTTGGGATGATGGTTCAGAGAAATGGATCCCTTCCAGCAACAGCCTTTCCCTGTATGACAATGATCATCACATTCTGGAAACAGTCTACCAGCACTGGAATGTCAATCAGTCTGGCTGGGAGAATAAAACCCGGACGGAATACATTTACAATGAGCTCGGATTGATCAGTTATGCCGTAAACTCTTTATGGAATCCTCCCGACTCAGTCTGGGAAAACACATCGAGAAATATCTATTCGTACGATTTGGAAGGCGACCAGGTGGATTACGTCCTGCAAAACCGGACACAGGACCAGAAATGGGAAAATTCTCTACGGAAACAGTTCGTTTACAAGAAAGTTCTTTCCATTCCGGAAGTCATGACTGCCGACTGTATCTCCTGCAGATGGGAAACCATTTCTTCTTCAGCCAGATCCATCAGCTGTATTGGATTGAAGGATAATGCGACTTATTTATTTTCCCTTTACTCAATGCAGGGGAGCCACATTTCATCGCAGGTGATCAGTGGGAATCAGCCCATCAGGATCAGGGGAGAAATCCCCGCAGGAATCTATTTGATGACCATAGCCAGCAAAGATCACCCGGTGCATCAGGAAAAAGTCTTCATTCCCTGATCTTACAGCAGGTCAACTGCTTCAATGGGGATCATTAACAAAACTGTTAAATTGCATAAAAACCTTGATTAATTTATAAATTTGCTAAAATTGAAAGTTGCTTCTCATGAAGCAGAAGGTTGTTATTTCATTCTACTTGTTTATGAATCTGTTTGGACATGCCCAGGACAGGATCACCGGGCTGCCTTTTGCTACCCGTTCGGAAGTCATAGCTCAGCATGGAATGGCAGCCACGAGTCAGCCGTTGGCAACCCAGGTCGCACTGGATATTCTAAAAGCGGGTGGAAATGCAGTTGATGCAGCCATTGCCGCCAACGCTGTCCTCGGCCTGATGGAACCGACAGGGTGCGGAATTGGCGGTGACCTGTTCGCTATCATTTGGGATGCAAATTCCAACCAGCTGTATGGGTTAAATGCCAGTGGCCGTTCCCCGGCTTCTTTGTCCCTTTCCTATTTTAAAGAAAAAGGTCTCGACAAAATACCCTCCCTGGGCCCCCTTCCGGTATCGGTGCCGGGCTGTGTGGACGGATGGTTTGAGATGCACGACCGTTTCGGTTCCCTCCCCATGACCCATATCCTTCAACCTGCCATTGCTTATGCCCGAAATGGATTTCCTGTCTCGGAACTGATTGCCTATTACTGGGGAAAAAATGGTGAAATTTTAAAAAGCTTCCCGGGCTTTGCCGAAATATTCCTGCCTGATGGAAGGGCCCCTAAAAAAGGAGAGGTTTTTAAAAATCCCTGCCTGGCTGCTACACTCGAAAAAATAGCGGTCCTCGGCCGGGAAATTTTCTATACAGGTGAGATTGCAGACAGCATTGAAGCCTATATGAAACGTCACGGAGGTTTCCTGACGAAAAAGGACCTGGAAAGTCACACGTCAGAGTGGGTTCAACCGGTATCGGTCAATTACCGTGGGTATGATGTTTGGGAATTACCTCCAAATGGTCAGGGCATTGCCGCTTTGCAGATACTGAATCTCCTTGAGGGCTACGACCTGCAATCGCTGGGATTCGGAAATTCCGCCTATGTTCACCTACTGGTGGAGGCTATCAAGCTTGCTTTCGAGGACCGCGCAAACTTCTATGCAGATCCCTCCTTTGCCGATATCCCTGTCGGATGGCTTATTTCAAAGGAATATGCATTTAAAAGAAGGAAGTTGATTAATTTAGATTCAGCCGCACGAAGTGTAGCACCGGGTGATCCTGAACACGGCAACACGATTTACCTTACGGTGGCCGACGAACAGGGGAATATGGTATCCCTGATTCAGAGCAACTACCGGGGCATGGGAAGTGGCATGACTCCAGGAAAGCTTGGCTTTGTCCTTCAGGACAGGGGTGAGCTTTTCAGCCTTCAGCAAGGACATCCGAATGTTTTCGAATCTGGGAAACGGCCATTCCATACGATCATCCCAGCCTTCATCACAAAAGACGGCCGGCCCTTTATGAGTTTTGGCGTTATGGGAGGCTCCATGCAACCACAGGGACATGTACAGATCGTGGTTAATCTGATCGATTTCGGCATGAACCTGCAGGAGGCGGGTGACGCACCCCGCATCCGACACGGTGGTTCCTCCGAACCAACCGGAAAAAAAATGTCGGACGGGGGGATCTTGTTCATGGAATCGGGATTCCCTCAGCAAACCATTGACGAATTAAAAAGCAAAGGACACATCATCCGCTTTTCAGACGGGAATTTCGGCGGATACCAGGCTATCATGCGGGATCCTGCAACAGGAATCTATCATGGAGCTTCAGAATCCAGAAAAGATGGACAGGCAGCGGGGTATTAAGGCAGATGTTGGTTGACAGTAAACAATTGAACAATTGAACGACGAACGATGTATAACCATTTAGCAATCTGACAATTTATCATAAAAAAAGTGAATTTCAGTAAGATACAAAATTACGAACTATGGTTCGTTACCGGCAGCCAGGATTTGTACGGTGATGAAACCCTTCGGAAAGTGAAGGAAGATTCCCTGGCAATTGCCGGATCATTGAATGCCTCGGATAAAATTCCCGTGATGGTCGTTTTCAAACCCGTGGTGACCACACCCTCCGAAATCACAGACCTCTGTCAATTGGCAAATACCAGCAGCAGCTGTGTGGGTATCATCACCTGGATGCACACATTTTCACCTGCCAAAATGTGGATCACAGGACTCGGCATTCTAACCAAACCATTGCTTCACCTGCACACACAGTTCAACAGGGATATCCCCTGGGATGAAATCGACATGGATTTTATGAACCTGAACCAGTCGGCACACGGTGACCGTGAATTTGGGTTCATCTGCACACGGCTGCGCATTCACCGTAAGGTGGTCGTTGGACACTGGCAGGATGAAAAAGTACTGGATGCGATCGGGATCTGGTCACGGGCCGCGATCGGGTATCACGAATCCAGAAAATTGAAAATCTGCCGTTTTGGCGACAATATGCGCTCTGTAGCCGTAACCGAAGGAGATAAGGTAGAGGCTCAGAAGATCTTCGGCTGGCAGGTCAATTATCATGGCATCGGAGAGCTTGTGGAGAGCATGAAAGCAGTATCAGGGGCAGAGGTGGAATGGCTGATCAGCGAATACCAGGAAAAATACACATTCAATACAAGGCAAGTCGACCGGGTTCGCTACCAGGCCCGCATTGAACTGGGAATGAAGGCATTCTTCGAGTTGAACGGTTACAGGGCCTTCACCACCAACTTTGAGGATCTTTTCGGTCTGGAACAGCTCCCCGGCCTGGCAGTCCAACGGTTGATGGAACAGGGCTGGGGATTTGGAGCGGAGGGTGACTGGAAACAATCAGCGCTGGTACGGATCATGAAAGTCATGGCAGAAGGGATGACGGGAGGATGCTCCTTCATGGAAGACTATACGTATCACCTGGATCCGGAGCAGCCTGCGGTTCTGAATGCCCACATGCTGGAAATATGTCCGTCGCTCGCAGCGGATAAACCTACGATCGAGGTTCATCCGCTGGGTATCGGAGGCAAAGAAGCCCCGGCGAGGTTCGTCTTCACGGTTCCGGCAGGCAGGGGGATCGTGGCCACACTGGTTGACCTTGGAGGACGAATGAGAATGATCGTCAATCCGGTGAACGTGATCACTCCGAAACCCCTGCCCATGTTACCCATCGCCCGCGCCCTGTGGGTACCCGAACCCGATCTGCACACCAGTGCCCACGCCTGGATCCTTGCCGGAGGCGCTCACCATACCAGCTTCAGCATGGCACTGACAAAGGAATACATGGAAGACCTGGCTGAAATGTTCGGGACTGAGCTGGTCATCATTGACACAAACACAACGATCCCTGACTTTAAGAAGGAGCTCAGGTTTAATCATGCCTACTATCAAAAAGGGATCTAATGCTCAAATGATCAAAATCTACCGAACATGACGACACTGGATTGGATTGTCTTGTGTTCCTTTATTGCTGCCCTGGCAGGGATCATTGCCTGGGTACTGTTGAAGAAAGACAAAGATACCTCCGATTATTTTCTGGCCGGACGTGATGCCACCTGGCTGGCAATCGGTGCGTCAATCTTTGCATCGAACATCGGATCGGAACACCTGGTCGGATTGGCAGGCGCGGGTGCAGAAAGCGGAATGGCGATGGCTCACTGGGAAATGCACGGATGGCTCATCCTGATGCTGGGATGGCTGTTTGTGCCTTTCTATTCCCGGAGTAAAGTCTTTACAATGCCTGAATTCCTGGAGCGAAGATATAATCCCCAATCCCGGTCATTCTTGTCCGTAATCTCCCTGGTCAGCTACGTACTGACAAAAGTCGCAGTCACGGTCTATGCCGGAGGGGTTGTGTTCAAGGATGTTTTTGGGATCGAAGCCATCCGGCTGTTCGGACAGGAAATCGATTTCTTCTGGGTAAGCGCAGTGGGCCTTGTCGCCCTGACCGGCCTTTATACGACCCTGGGAGGGATGAAAGCCGTACTCTATACCTCTGTGCTGCAAACGCCTGTGCTGTTACTGGGTTCCATACTGGTACTGGTCATTGGTTTGAATAAAATCGGGGGATGGTCTGAGATGATGGAAGTCGTGAGGGCCGCTCCGGTAAATGATTATGGCGACAGCATGGCAAACCTCATACGTTCCCCCCACGATGCGGAATTTCCATGGACCGGGGTATTGCTGGGTTCCGCCATCATCGGCTTCTGGTACTGGTGCACCGACCAGTATATTGTACAGCGGGTCCTCTCAGCACGGAATATGACACAGGCAAGAAGGGGATCCATTTTCGGCGCCTACCTGAAACTAACCCCCGTTTTCATATTCCTGATCCCTGGTATGATTGCCTATGTCATGAACCAGAAAGGAATGATACAGCTTTCGAGTAACGACGCTGCATTCTCCACTTTGGTGAAAGAGCTGCTTCCCATGGGATTCAAAGGTGTTGTGGTCGGTGGCTTGCTGGCTGCCCTGATGAGCTCCCTGGCTTCCCTGTTCAACTCATCTGCCATGCTTTTTACGATAGATTTTTATAAAAAATACAAACCCAACGCGAGTGAGCGGCACTATGTCCTGGTCGGGAAGATTGCCACGGCAGTGGTCGTGATACTGGGGATTCTATGGATTCCCATCATGAGAGGCCTGGGAAAGGTACTGTACGCCTATTTACAGGATGTTCAATCACTGCTGGCGCCAGGCATTGCAGCTGTGTTCCTCCTGGGTATCCTATCCAAAAGGACTACCCCGAAAGCAGGCCTCTATGGATTGATCGTTGGATTTGTCCTGGGTATGTTACGACTCGGGTTGAAATTATTTGCCGATACAATGAATCCCGATGGGATCATCTACAGGATATTTTTGGCTCCCAACTGGTTGCACTATGAAATCGCCCTGTTCTTTATCGTTATTGTCCTGATGATCATCATCAGCTCCTTTACAAAGCCAAAAGATTTTGCCAGTTTAAAGGGGCTCACCCTGGCTTCGGTGACCCCGGAACAGCTTGCCGAGGTAAAAAACAGCTACAGCAAATGGGATATCCTGAATACAGCGATCATCATCGGAGTCATTGTTGCATTTTATGTCTATTTCTGGTAAAATAAGTTATGAATCACCTGCATCATGCTCAACGAACTGAAAGAAAACGTTTATCGCGCAAATCTTGACCTTGTGAACCACGGACTTGTTTTATTCACCTTTGGCAATGCCAGTGGAATTGACAGGGAAAAAGGATGGGTTGTCATCAAACCAAGCGGTGTAGATTACAAGCATATGAGGGCCAGGGATATGGTTGTGGTGGATCTTGACGGCAAAGTAGTGGAAGGTCGTTATAAACCCTCCACCGACACACCCACGCATCTTCAGTTGTATAAGGCTTTTCCTGAAGCAGGAGGAATTGCGCACACCCATTCGACCTATGCCACTTCGTGGGCACAGGCTGGAAAGAATATTCCCATTCTGGGCACTACGCATGCCGATCATTTCGCTCAGCCGATTCCCTGTACAGCCGTAATGGCTCCGGAGCAGGTGGAGGGCGAGTACGAGAAAGACACGGGCCGTTTGATCGTCCGTACCTTCAGTGAAATGAATTATTTGCAGGTTCCGGGTGTCCTGGTGAGAAGCCACGGTCCCTTTACCTGGGGCAAAGATCCGGCGGAGGCGGTCTATCACAGCGTCATACTTGAAGAGCTGGCACACATTGCGCTTTTGACCCTGATGATCAACCCGGAGTCAGCCATGAACAAAGCACTCATCTCGAAACATTACGGTCGTAAGCACGGAAAGGATTCGTATTATGGGCAGTAGAACACCGAGCTATGTGATCGGAATTGATTTCGGAACCGATTCAGCACGTGCGCTGGTCGTTGACGCCCATACAGGCGAGGAACTGGCCACCTCAGTCAGTTATTATCCCAGGTGGTCCGAAAGGAAATATTGCGATCCGGTGAAAAACCAGTACCGCCAGCATCCAATGGATTACATTGAAACATTGGAACACACGGTCCGCGGGGCGCTGGCAGCCTGTCCGTTCGAACTTGCTGAACATGTCGTTGGCATATCGATGGATACGACAGGCAGCACACCGGTGCTGACCTGCGCTGATGGCATTCCCCTTGCCCTGAGCCCGGGATTCGAAGAGAATCCGAATGCCATGTTCATTCTCTGGAAAGACCATACCGCCGTCAAGGAAGCAGAAGAGATCAACCACCTGGCAAAAAGCCAGGAAGTGGATTATACAAAATATGCCGGGGGTGTCTACTCATCGGAGTGGGTTTGGGCGAAGGTGCTCCATGTGATCCGTCAGGACGAACGTGTGAGGCTGGCAGCCGTTTCCTGGATCGAACACTGCGACTGGATGCCCGCGCTGTTATGTGGCCGCCAGCAACCGGCAGAAGTCATTCGCAGCCGCTGCGCCGCAGGGCATAAAGCACTCTGGCATCCCGAATGGAACGGACTTCCTCCCGCCAGCTTTTTTTCAAGGCTGGATCCCGATCTGGGTCGCATTCGGCAAAACCTTTTCAGCAAAACTTATCCATCGGATGTGAAGGTCGGGTGCCTCACACCGGAATGGGCCTGTCGGCTTGGGCTCACAACGCAAGTTACCGTGGGCACCGGCGCATTTGACTGCCACATGGGAGCTGTCGGCGGTCAGGCCACACCGAATGTCCTGACCCGGACCATCGGAACCTCCACCTGCGATATCATGACAGCCCGCTATGAAGATGTCGGCGAAAAATTAATTGCCGGCATTTGCGGACAGGTTGACGGATCGGTGATCCCGGGATATGTTGGCCTTGAAGCAGGCCAGTCTGGATTCGGGGACATCTATGCGTGGTTTAAAAATGTTCTGGCATGGCCCGTCGAAAATCTACTGTCAAACACAACCCTTGTCCAACCTGAAATGAAAGAAAAACTGAAGGAAGAGATCCTGGAGCAGATCATTCCAAAGCTCAGTGCTTCAGCTGCCAGGATACCCGCAGAGGAGTCAGCCATCGTTGCCCTGGACTGGATGAACGGCCGCAGAACTCCGGATGCCAACCAGGAGGTCAAAGGGGCCATCACGGGGCTGACACTTGGCAGTGACGCTCCACGGATATTCAAGGCCCTGGTGGAAGCCACAGCCTTTGGTTCCAGATCCATCGTTGAACGGTTTACCAGGGAGGGAGTTCAGATTAAGGAAATCATCGCGCTGGGCGGTGTGGCTAAAAAATCTCCCTTTGTAATGCAAACCATGTCCAATGTCCTAAATATGCCCATCAAGGTCGCATCAACAGAGCAAACCTGTGCCTTCGGCGCTGCCATGTTTGCGGCCGTTGCAGCCGGCATTTATGAGAAGGTGGAAGATGCCCAGAAAGCCATGGGAAAAGGATTCGATAAAGTGTACTATCCGGACAAGGCTACTGCCGAAACTTACCAGCATATCTACCAAAAATACCTCAGCCTCGGCAGGTTTGCCGAAAGCGCATCCGCCTGAGATCATCAGCACCTGGATGAAAAATAGTATCTTTGCACTGAAGTAGCAGGAAAAACAATATTCATTCTTAATAGTTGAAACGATGAAAAAGATTCTTGTCACCCTGGGAGCGGTGGTATTGCTGGTGGGTATTACCACGCAGCAGGCTTCATCCCAGAACCTTATGGAAAAAATGAAGAAAAAAGCGGAGGAAACGATCCTTAAAAAAGCTCCGGGAGGGGATCAGCCAAACGAATCCGAAACGGTCACGGAAAAGAATTCGGCAGGCTCCGGCGGTCCTTCCAATACAAAGGGAGGCGGACTGAGCAGCAAACCGATCGATGTGAAACAGAACATAACCGATGCCCAGACCGCATTTGCATCTCAAAAATATACCGACGCCAAGTATTCGATCCGTCAGGCCATCCTCGGGATTGAACTGGAAATCGGTAAAAACATCCTGAAGGGGCTTCCCGAGAAGATCGCCAGTCTGTCAATCGCACCGGAAGAAGATAATGTCACCAGCTCAGGCATTGGCTTTGTCGGACTGGTCATAAACCGGGTTTACCGCGATGGAGATCAGCAGTTCTCCGTAACGATTGGCAATGATGCTGCCATGCTGTCGGCAGTGAACATGTACCTGGCATCGGGAGCCTATGCGTCAAGTGCCCAGCAGGAAAACATCCAGCAAACGAAATTTAAGGAATACAGAGCGATCATTGAGTATGATGCATCCTCCGGATACAAATTAAGCGTCCCATTCGGGCAATCCTCCATACTGGTTACGGAGGGAGTCAATTTCAGCTCGGAGGATGAATTCATGAACGCTTCATTGACCATTGATATTGAGAACATTAAAAAGCAACTGGGGGAACAATGAGAACAGTACTATTTTCTTTTTTGATGATCCTGTCGTTGCTTGCCATTCAGGCAGGCGCACAGGATGTAAACGGACAATTGAACACCGCCACAGCATCCTATGCTTCCGGTGATCTGGAGAATGCCCGCTTCATGCTTCAGGAGTCACTCAACGGCGTCAACCAGGCCCTGGGCAAGGAAATACTTGAACTGCTGCCTGCCACCCTCGGGGGAATGAATGCTTTGACAGATGCAGATGATGTGGCGGGTGACAACATGGGTTTTGCCGGATTGTATGTGAGCCGTGACTATCAAAATGAGTCGCGCGATGCCTCTTTGGAGATCATCAGCGATTCTCCCCTACTGGCATCCGTGAATTCCATTTTAACCATGTCCACCATGTTTTCGTCCGATCCGAATCAGAAACGGATCAAAGTCGGCAGCTATAAGGCTTTGCTGACAAAAAGCGAAAGCACTGATCTTATTTCCTACGACATTCAGATGCCTTTCGGAAGTTCTTTGCTGACATTCAAAACAACGGGAATACCTGATGAGGCTGAGGTTACGGGACTGGTCAACGCACTGCCCATTGCCGATATCGTCAGGCTTGCCCAGTGACATTTTACAAATCGGGGGGCCTTTCCCTTCGTAGAGAAAAAAGCCGGGTGGCGGCAGGAAACGCCACCCGGGGGAGATATATAGACTACCTGGCTTCCGCCAGTTCGGGGTTTTGATCCCGAACGACGACGACCAGGTATTTGGTCTTTCCCAAAAACCTCTCCGGGTCGGTGATCCTGATCGACCCTACCCTTCCCTGGCTTTCTTCAAGCCGGTAGGACGAAGGATCCTGATCCGTAATGATCTCGCAATGCCTGGCATCCACAGGGATCTCCGTGACCACCCGGGTATCGATCCTGTGGAACTGCCCGGATACGAATTCATTGCTGAGCATCTTGACTTGGTTCATACCAAGGAATCCCCCTTCTTTCTCCACGATCTTTTTATTATCCTGAGATTCCATTCCGATCTGTTTAGGTATTAAAAACTAATACGGCGGAATGGCTAATCCTGTGCCATTTTTATAAATTAATCATAATATTCTGATGATCAATTAGTTACGAAAATTTAAAATTATGGGGGTAATCAAAATCGAAAAGAAAGTATCAAAATGATAATCTGCGGGTGGGAATTACATTTCCTTGAGCATGCGGTAAACGGTGGCCTGGCCTATCCCAAGTTTTTTTGCGACGAGTTTGATATTGTCAGAATATTTACTCAGATAGAATTTCAATATGGTCTTTTCGTATTCTTTAAGTGTCATTTCATCCGACAGGATATCCGCCATCAGATCCGAGTGGCTGAGCATGATGTCCGAAGCAGTCAATGTATCGCCTGAGCTCATGACGATGGCCAGCTCGATCACCGATTTCAGTTCCCTTACGTTACCCGGCCAGGGGTAGCTCAAAATCCGGTTTTTCGCCTCCTCCGACAGGAGTTTACCCGAAAGGTGGTTCTCCTGGCAATATGCATCCATAAAATGACGGGCCAGGATCAGCACATCGTTCTGCCTTTCGCGCAGGGGAGGCAGGTCGATTTGTAATCCAAACAACCGGTAATAGAGATCCCGCCGCAATGTTCCGTTTTTGACCTCGTTCTGGAGATTGCGGTTGCTGGCAACAATGATGCGACAATCGAATTTGATGATCTCATTGCTTCCGATCCTGCTGATCTCTCGTTCCTGCAGAGCCCTGAGAAGCTTGGGCTGGAAATTGATATCGGTGTCGGCAATTTCATCCAGGAATAAGGTACCGCCGTGTGCCTCTTCCAGTTTACCGATGCGGCGAACTGTAGCACCGGTGAACGATCCTTTTTCGAATCCAAAGAATTCACTCTCAAATAGTTCTGAAGGTACGGCACTCATATTGACCGCAACAAATGGTTTGTCCCTTCGTGGTGAATGAAAATGGATGGCCTTGGCAATCACTTCTTTTCCGGTTCCGGTTTCTCCGGTAACGGTAACGGTAATGTTGTTTGCCACTGCTTTTCCCATCAGCTGTAACACCTTCTTCATGGCAGGACTGTTCCCCACAACCACCTTCTCAAAATCATATTTGGTGATCACTTCCTGCTCCAGCACGCTGATCCGCTTCTTTAATCGGGCACTTTTTTCAATCTTATGGATGGCATTGTGCAACCGCTGCCTAATCTCTTCGTTTTTCACCAGATAATCAAACGCTCCCTCGTGAAGCAGATCAACGGCAGTTTGGACATCTTCCTGTTCAGAAACAATGATCACTTCGATCCCGTCATCAAACTCCCTGATTTGTCTCAACAGGTCAGACCCTTTTGTGTCAGGTAACCGGTAATCCAGCGTGATGATATCGGGCCGTTCGTGCAAATGGGCGAGCAACTCCTTGCCATTGAGAAAACTTTTAACCACATACCCGGGATCGATGTCCAGATGGTGAACCAGTAACCGGTTATACCATTCGTTATCTTCAACGACAAAGATTGTAACCTGTTCGTCCTGCATGGTCTTTTCGTTACTCATTTTAATTCATCCGGTGCGCCAAGGTCAGCCCTGATCAGTTCAAACTCCTCAACAGCCTGAAGGATCACTTCAGCCGACATCCAGTACTTATCCGGCTCATTCAGGAGCGCTTCCGCCTCTTTTAACAAACGGTATAGGTTTTCCGCTTTGAGATGGCGGCAGGGAGCACTGATCTTATGTATAATTTCGGCAGCTTGTGTCCACTCCTGCCGTGCCAGGCAATCCGTGATCTCTTCCAGACCCCGGTCCGTATCCGAAATGAAAAGCTGCACCATCTCCCTGAAGAAAACCTGGTCTCCCGCACTTGTCTCCCGTAAGGAGGCAAGGTCATAAACCGGCTGCCCATCTTTGGTAAGGCCACGAACCGGTAGCTCCTCCTTCACGATGTCTTGAGCCGGTCGTTCCTTATGGACAGGTGCATCCTGCAGGACTTGCATTATTTCGGGAGCAGCTTCCGTGATCTTCGGTTTCGGATGGCGCGAGATGGCCTTTTGAATGGACCGGATCAGCTGATCCTCCTCGAAGGGTTTGGGAATGCAGTCCTCAATCCCCATCTGCCTATATGCATCCCTGCTGTCGGAAGTGACTGCTGCGCTTATAAGGATGATGGGGATGGCGGTACCCTTCTTTGCTGTCAGGCTATGGATCTCAAGGGCTGTTTTGTCACCGCTCATCCCGGGGAGGTGCAGATCCATCAAAATGAGGTCAACAGCCTGCTGTTCAACCCGCTGCAGTGCATCCTCGCCGCTCCTGGCTTCCATCGTTTTGCATCCATACCGCTCCAGGATGACCTTCAGCAACTTTAAATTGTATTCTTCATCGTCCACCACCAGGACCTTGAGATCGTTAAGGTGCTCTCTGCCCTCAGTATCCACTGTTTCCTTGTTAATCACCTCTCCTTTTGCTTTCCTGTAAGGAATGCTGGCGCTGAAGCTGGATCCTGTCCCGGGCTCACTTTCGACTTTCAGGCTGCCCCCGTGTAACTCGATCAGTTTCCGTGTGATCGCCAGCCCCAGACCGGTCCCTCCCGAATTCTGCCTTTTTTGCCCACTCCCCTGCTCAAACTCATCAAAAATCTTTTTGATATCCCCGGGATTGATGCCAATGCCTGTATCGTTCACTTCAAAAACGACAAGCACTTTATCATCGGTGATCTCCCTTGGAAAGGCTTTAATGGAAACCTCGCCTTTTTCAGTGAACTTGAATGCATTTCCGGTCAGGTTGAACAGGATCTGCCGCAGCCGAACCGGATCACCGGTCACCAGCTGAGGAACGCCAGGCCCGACCCAGGCATTCAGCTGTATGTTTTTTTCAATGGCAACCGGCTCAAACCACCGTTTCATGTCATCAATGACCTCGCGGATGCTGAAGGGTTCCTGCACCAGCCCAAGCTTACCTGCCTGAAGCTTCGACAGGTCAAGCAGATCGTTCAGGACGCCCAGCAGATGGTCGGATGACTTTTTCACCATCACAAGCTGCTCGTGCTGATCCTTTTCCAGCCTGCTTTTCAGGAGCTGACCAACAAAACCTGAAATAATGTTCATGGGCGTCCGGATCTCGTGGCTCATATTGGCATAAAATCGTTCCTTTGTCCGCGACAAATCTTCTGCTTCATCCCTGGCCCTTTGGAGTGCCTTCTGGTACAGGTTGTTCTTCCTGACATAGCGAAAGATCACCAGGCCTGCCATCAGAAGCAACAAGGAAGCCGAAATCCCGAAAGCAAAAATGATCTGCTTGACCTCACCGGCCTTTTTTTCGGTATCCGCAGTCCGTTCCGCCAGTCTGTCCTTTTCAGCGGTTTCCATTTGTGCAAGGACCTGACGGATCCGGTCCATGACATCCCTGTCCTGTTGCATAAGGTTCCACTCCTCCTGCCGGAGCTTTTTTTCCCTGACCAGAGCCTCCTGCCGGACAACCTTCACCTGCTCACTGATCTCTTCAAAGGAAACTTCAGGGGGTTGGGTCGTCGTGATGAGGACCGTATCCGGCTGGATCTGATCCTTCAACTGTTTTCGCCGAAAGATACGCGAGAAAAAACTGCCCTTTTTCGTGGTATCACTCACCACGACCGTATCCGAAACGGGAGGGAGTTCCGGCATCTTTTCTTTTTGGATCCGGTCCATCACTTGGTTCATGGCCTGCTGAACCCTGAATTCATCCTGGATGGCAAGCAACCGGTCAAGAACCATGAATTTTTCTTCCACCAGACTGTCCAGGGTGATGACCAGAGAAGACGAGGGATCGTCACGGCCACACATCTGCTTGAGCTCATCAAAACGTTCTCCGGTAGTATTCACGAGGTTATAAAACCGGTCCAATTCTTCTTTATTCCGTGTGAGGGAATACGATTTAACGCTGTTTTCTGCTTCAGACAGGTCGTTGTAAATCTCCTTGACCAGGATCAGCTGCTGGTCGGGTCTGATGGCGGAATTCACGGTTTGGATGATCTGGTCAAGTCGGATGTACGAAAGCACCCCGGTGGCAATAACCAGAAGAAAAACCAAAAACAATGCGATCGTAACCAGGATCTCGAGGGCATTCTGTTTTTTGGGTTCTTTGCCTGATTTGATCGCTTGATTGTACTCCACGGCGTCGTAAGATTCAAACAAACTAAATTACAAAAATAAATGTAACTTTACCGTGTAAGAGAAAAAGTTCAGTTGGGTCATCAAGTCAACTCCCCGGTAAAACCTTAATCCTATCTTTTGAAACATGACAACAACTATTTATCAGATTCAGATTGCCTTAAGGGGCTCCAAGCCAAAGGTCTGGAGGCGGTTGTGGGTGAAATGAAATGTCCTCCGGAAGACTGCGGAGGCGTATGGGGTTATGCAGAAATGCTGGAGATTCTTAAACAGCCTGATCATGAGGAATATGAAAGCAATCTCGAGTGGCTGGGGGATGAGTTCGATCCGGAATATTTCAATAAAGATGAAGTGAATAAGTGGTTATGAAATAAAAAATTCATGAAAAACCTCATTCAACTGTTATCATTGGTTTTCCTCCTATTGGTAATGGTTTCCTGTAATCAAAAGACTGAAATGAATTCCACCGGAAATTACAAGGAAGAGATTCGCCAAACCGAACATCAATTTTATGACCATCCAGTTTACCGGCAGGCAATCGTTGACTGGGAGCCCGACTTCATTGAGGTATCGGCAACTGGGGATCTGGGATACAGCTACGGAAAATACCTCTGGCAGATAAAGGATTCGACAGGAAGAATCAGTGAATATAAAGGGGTATATATGACGATCTGATAACGGCAATACGACGGAACGTGGAAGTACGTATGGGACTGAAATGAAAACACTGGGACTTGATATTGGAAGTTCGTTCATCAAGGCAGCCATTTACGATGTTGAATCGGGTGTGTGCCTTGCCAGGTCACAGACACCTGATCAGGAGATGCCGATCATTGCTCCACAGAAAGGGTGGGCAGAACAATCCCCTGAATCCTGGTTGGAGCATGCCAAAGCAGCCATCCGTCACGTCATTCTGCAGGCAGGGAACGAAGCCAAAGGGATCAGAGCCATCGGCATCACCTATCAGATGCACGGGCTTGTTTGTCTGGACGAAGCAGGCGCACCGCTGAGACCTTCCATCATCTGGTGCGACAGCCGGGCGGTGGATACCGGCAACCGGATCGCTGAACAGCTTGGAAATGAGTATTGCAGAATGCATCTTCTCAATTCACCTGGAAATTTCACGGCTTCGAAGCTCCTTTGGGTGATGGTGAATGAACCTGACCTTTTCCGCAGAATTCACCGCATCATGTTGCCGGGCGATTACCTTGCCTTTAAGCTGACCGGCCTGATGAATACGACCGTCCCAGGATTGTCAGAAGGAATCTTCTGGGATTTTAAAAAGGAAAGCATCTCTGACGAGCTTCTCAAAAAAACGGGAATTCAAAGGGAACTGCTCCCCTCCGTCGCACCCACCTTTGGCCAGCAGGGTAACCTGCTGCCTGTCCTTGCCCGGAACCTTGGTCTGAAGCCCGGCATTCCGGTGACCTACCGTGCCGGTGACCAGCCGAACAATGCCTTTTCGCTGAATGTCCTCCAACCGGGTGAAGTCGCTGCAACGGCTGGCACATCCGGGGTTGTGTACGCTGTGACCGACCGGCTGATCTCCGATCCGCTTTCACGGATCAACACATTCGCCCACGTCAACCACCGGCCAGATAGGCCAAGACTGGGCGTCCTGCTGTGCATCAACGGAACCGGGATACTCAATTCGTGGATCAAAAAAAACATCGCATCCGGATTGGACTATGAGGCCATGAACGCCCGGGCTGCGCTGATCCCTGAAGGTTCCGACGGCTTGCTGGTCTTTCCCTTTGGGAATGGAGCCGAACGGGTACTTCAAAACCACGATATCGGTTGCAGTATCCACGGGATCAACTTCAACCTTCATACGCCCGCACATCTTTTCAGGGCGTCACAGGAAGGGATTGCATTCGCCCTGAACTATGGCCTGGAGGTCATGGGAGAATTGGGGCTACGACCATCCGCGATCAGGGCAGGATTTGCCAATATGTTTCTGAGTAGCGTTTTCAGGCAGGCACTTGCTGATGTTTCGGGCATCCCGGTCCATCTTTTCGACACCGACGGGGCATTGGGTGCTGCCATGGGAGCCGCGGTCGGAGCAGGATTTGTTGAAAATACAGAGGTTGTTTTCAGAAAAATGAACAGGTTGTTCCAAATCACTCCATCCAGAAAGAAAGATACCCTTGAACAGGCCTACAATAACTGGAAAAATCATTTACCTCCTGATCTGATCACGGTATAATACATAAAATTAATATATATAGATCAAATAATTATGAATATAATGACTGGGCACAAAGAATATTTTCCCGGAATTAAAAAGATCATTTTCGAGGGAGTTGCATCAAAAAATCCCATGGCATTCCACTGGTACGACGAAAATCAGGCAGTGGCCGGTAAAACCCTGAAGGAGCATCTTCGTTTTTCAATGGCGTACTGGCATACCCTATGCAACACCGGCAACGATCCATTCGGTCAGGGCACGAAAGTATTTCCCTGGGAGGCTGCTCCTTCCCTGATGCAGCGCAACCGCGACCGGATGGATGCCGCTTTTGAGTTCATGACCAAAGCAGGGATCCCGTTCTGGTGCTTTCATGATACGGACCTTACAGGAGATGGGACCGTGGCTGAGAATGAAGAACGGCTGGGACAAATGGTGGAATATGCACGGGAAAAGCAGCGCGTTTCGGGTGTCAGGCTGCTGTGGGGAACGGCAAACGTTTTCGGGAATCCGCGCTACATGAACGGTGCAGCAACCAATCCCGACTTTTTGGCCGTCGCCCACGCAGGCTCCCAGGTTAAGAATGCGCTGGATGCCACCATCGCCCTTGGAGGGGAAAATTACGTATTCTGGGGAGGACGCGAAGGATATCTATCCCTGCTCAACACGAACACAAAACGGGAAAAAGAGCACCTCGCCCGTTTCCTCACCATGGCACGGGACTATGCCCGCAGCAAAGGATTCAAAGGTACCTTCCTAATCGAGCCCAAACCGATGGAACCCACCAAGCACCAGTATGATTTTGATGCGGAAACGGTTATCGGCTTCCTGCGGCATCATGGTTTGGATAAGGACTTCAAGCTGAACATCGAGGTGAACCATGCCACCCTGGCTGGCCATACCTTTGAACACGAGTTGCAGATGGCAGCTGATGCAGGCCTTCTGGGCAGCATCGACGCCAACCGCGGCGACAACCAGAACGGGTGGGATACCGACCAGTTTACGGTAAATCTCTACGAAACCGTTGAAGCGATGCTGGTCATACTCCAGGCAGGTGGCCTTGCACCGGGGGGTATCAATTTCGACGCCAAGATGCGCCGCAACTCCACCGACCTGGAAGATATCTTCGTTGCCCATATCACGGCCATGGATACCTTTGCCAGAGCGCTCATCCTTGCCGACAGGATCCTGAAAGAATCGGATTATTTGAAACTCCGGCAGGAGCGGTATGCTTCCTTTGATTCGGGCAAAGGGAAAGAGTTTGAAGACGGACGCCTCACACTGGAGGATTTGCGGGAAATAGCACGCAGCCAGGGAGAACCCCGCCAGATCAGTGGCAAGCAGGAACTGTTCGAACGGATGATCAACCTCTATTGTTGACTTTAGAGGTATGAACGAATGATAATCATTAAAATTCCAAACTCATTGTTTCCCTTTAAGGAGTAAACCGGATCGTGCTTGTAAAAATAATTTCATATCTTCGTTCAATCGTTTACAGTCATTTAAAACCTACTACTATGAAAAAAAACATGGGATGGGCCGACAGGATCATCAGAATCGTGATCGCGGCCATTTTCGCAATTCTTTTCTTCACCAAAGTGATCACGGGAGGATGGGGGATCGTCTTCCTGATCATTGCCATCATCTTCTTCGTGACAGGTATCATTGGTCATTGCCCCCTCTACACGGTTTTCAAGTGCAATACGTTCTGTGCAAAGAAAAAATAATGTTCATACGCGGAAAAAGGCAGAAAATTGATTGAAAAGTCAGTCCTCAATGAAAACATTGATCGAGTTCATCAACGAAAAGCAGGAGTCTTTTCCCGGAGCGACAGGTGACCTATCGCGGTTGCTCAATGATATCGGGATCGCAGCGAAAATTGTCAACCGTGATATCAACCGTGCCGGGCTTGCCAATATACTTGGACTGGAGGGCAGTACCAATGTGCAGGGGGAAGAGCAGAAGAAGCTGGATGTATTTGCCAATAAGCATTTCACGAGGGCGCTGCGCAGCGGGGGACAGTGCTGTGCTATTGTATCCGAGGAAAATGAAGAGCTGATCACCTTCGACACCGAGCTTTCCCGGAAAGGAAAGTATGTGGTGGCCATGGATCCCCTGGATGGTTCCTCCAATATCGATGTAAATGTTTCCATTGGCACCATCTTTTCCATTTGGCGCCGGATTTCACCCGCTGGAAATCCAGGTACGACAGAAGATTTTCTACAACCCGGCACTGACCTGATTGCCGCTGGGTATGTTATTTATGGTTCATCAACGATGCTGGTATACTCCACCGGCATTGGGGTTCACGCATTCACCTATGATCCCACGGTTGGATTGTTCATCCTTTCAGAGGAAACCATGCGCATCCCTGAAGGGGGAAATATTTATTCCATCAATGAGGCGAATTATATCTATTTCCCGGAAGGAGTCAAAGAGTACCTCCGCTATTGCCAGGAAGACCATCCTGAATCGAACAGACCTTACACTACACGGTACATAGGCTCCCTGGTCGCCGACTTCCACCGCAACCTGATTCGCGGAGGGATCTATCTATACCCCGGAACCAAGAAAAACCGACAGGGAAAACTTCGCCTGTTATATGAATGCATTCCCATCGCCTTCCTGGCCGAGCAGGCAGGCGGAAAAGCGTCCGACGGATTCCGGCGAATCCTGGATATCAAGCCTGAAAAAATCCACGAGCGAAGCCCACTGTTCGTCGGTTCGGCTCATATGGTGGAAAAAGCAGAATATTTTATGAATTACTACTCGAAGGACTTTGCTGCGCAGAGAATGTGATTGCTCTGTCATAAGCCGGTAAAGAAAATCCCGGACAATTAAACTTGAATTTCTTTGTGTACATTTGTAATTAATAGGGCATGGCCGTTCAAAATCACTAGAGAGGTCGGGACTGGTGTTCCAGTTGGTCTTCAAAACCAATGACAGGCGGATAAAACCGGCTGTGGCAGGTTCGATCCCTGCCCTCTCTGCAAAACGACCACCTGTGCCCGCAAAGAATGGTAACATGAACCCTGTGGAGGGATCATTCAGACAGCTTCCCGGCGTGGGCACCCTGCTCACTTCCGACGAAATAAAGAACCTGCTTCAGATCCATTCAAGGGAAATGGTCCTGTATGCCATTCACGCTACCCTGGATCATTTCAGGGATCAGATCAGGAATGGTTCGCCTGCTCCATCCCAGGAGGAAATTCATAAAATGATTATTAAGTCCCTGGATGAGGTCAGTCAGCACAGTCTTCGCCGGGTGATCAATGCCACCGGGGTGATCATTCACACCAACATCGGGCGGGCGCCTGTCGGTGAACAGATCCTGGATGAGGTAAGAGATGTCCTGACCGGTTATTGCAATCTCGAATTCGACCTGGCTGAAGCGAAGCGGGGCTCCAGGTATGTCCACGTGACAGGAATTTTACGATATCTGACCGGTGCTGAGGATATTCTGGTGGTCAACAATAATGCTGCGGCAGTGTTACTGATCCTGCGCACCCTGGCCCGGAAAAAAGAAGTCATCGTCTCCCGGGGTGAGCTGATCGAGATCGGTGGGTCGTTCCGGTTGCCGGATATCATGAAAACATCGGATTGCCGCCTGATCGAAGTGGGGACCACGAACAAGACCCGGCTGGAAGATTATGAGCAGGCGATCACACCCAGAACTGCTTTGCTGATGAAGGCACACCGATCCAACTATGTGATCAGGGGATTCACCGACCAGCCATCGTTGAGAGAACTGGTTGAACTGGGGAAGAAATATTCCGTAACGGTGGTTTACGATATGGGTTCAGGGTTGCTGCGCAAGACCGGCGTTCAACTTTTAAAAGATGAGCCCGATGTACGGCAGACCCTTGCAGAAGGAGCCGATCTGGTCAGTTTCAGCTGTGATAAGTTACTTGGAGGTCCGCAGGCAGGGATCATTGCCGGCAAGAAAGAGCTCATTGCCCGGCTGAAAAAGGATCCGCTGACCAGGGCTTTGCGGGTGGGGAAAACCACACTTGCCTTCCTTGAAGCGACCTGCCTGCACTATCCCGATGAAGACCAACTGATGATGACGAATCCTGTTTTCCGGATGTTGCGGGAAACACCCGAACAGCTCCGCGACAAAGCCATTTCACTGCAGAAAGCTCTTCTTGAATTTAGCATCGAATCCAGTGTCATGCCCGATATGGCCTCGACAGGAGGAGGATCGCTCCCGGATGCTGAAATTCCCGGTTATGCCGTTCGGATCACGGGTCCATACAAAACAAACAGGGAACGAACCCAGTTTGCTGAACAATTTTACCGCCGGCTTTTGCTTCAGGACCTGCCCATTCTGGCCATCCTTCGTCAGGGGCGCGTCTTTTTCAACGTACTGACCATCCCTGACCACGAAATCGCCCTGGTTGCAAAAATCATCAATCCGGTCTATCATTCCCTCTATCCATGAGCCGTCACCTGATCCTGGGGACAGCCGGCCACGCGGACAGGGCAGCGCTGATACAGATTCATCTTGACAGACCAGCCATTCTGATGAACCAGGATCACTACATCATCCGTAATTCATCCATCGACACTACGATTGGGGGGAGGTATCGTGTTGAATATAAACTCTTTGCATCATAAGAAGCGGACAACAAAGCTGGCAGGTTATCATAAGGATCTCAGGGAGGCAGAAAAATTAGCGTGGCTGAAAGTTGAAATGATGAAGGAGTCAGGGCCTGTTCTTCTTGAAATCCTGGCAGCAAAACTCAATGCATCCCCGTCTGATAGAGAGGAATATTCGCGCTGGAGTGTTCGATAACGAAACAATCGTTCTATCTGAGGATCATGGAGAAAGGGAAAATGCTGCTCACCTGAACAAAACCACAGTTATTATGTTTATTGTTACGGGATACAGGTTGCGGGTTTACTTGCAACATGTAACCTTTTACCCCATGTACGAATCCAATGAAATCCTCGACCGGCTGCCCCGACACCTGTTGGATCTGGTGATCGAACAACCCTATAATGACTATACGGCTCAGGATCACGCAGTCTGGCGTTACGTGATGCGCCGGAATGTCCGTTACCTCAGCCGTGTAGCCCATGGCTCCTATCTTGATGGGCTGCGAAGAACCGGAATCAGCATTGAGCAAATCCCCCACATGTACGGCATGAACCGCATCCTGAAGGAGATCGGCTGGGCTGCCGTGGCAGTGGACGGATTCATCCCCCCTTCTGCCTTTATGGAATTCCAGGCCTGCAAGGTACTGGTGATAGCCGCCGATATCCGCCCCATCGACCAGATCAACTATACTCCATCACCGGATATCATCCACGAAGCAGCAGGCCATGCACCCATCATTGCGGACGACCATTATGCAGAATACCTGCGTTTATTCGGAGAGATCGGCAGCAAAGCATTCTCCTCGGCCAGGGATTATGAACTTTATGGGGCGGTCAGACACCTTTCCATCCTGAAAGCAGACCCCTACACTCCCGCCGATGAGATTGAAAGGGCGGAACGGGAACTGACTTACATCGAACAAAACCTGGGTACACCCAGCGAAATGGCCAGGATCCGCAACCTTCACTGGTGGACGGTGGAATACGGCCTGGTGGGTGACCTTAAAAATCCAAGGATTTATGGTGCCGGACTTCTTTCCTCTATCGGTGAAAGCCAGAATTGCCTGCAAGACCACGTCAGAAAGATACCTTACTCGGTTGAAACCGCAGATGTCAATTTCGACATTACCACCATGCAGCCTCAGCTGTTTGTCACACCCGATTTTGATCACCTGACCTTTGTGCTGAATCAGTTTGCCGAAGGGATGGCCCTCCGCAAAGGAGGATTGTACGGCCTCCGGCAGGCCATAAACTCAGGCAATACAGCCACCTGTGTCTGCAGTTCAGGCCTTCAGGTCTCAGGTACCTTTACCGAGGTCATCGTGGAACAAGCAGATCCGGTATATTTCAAAACCACAGGTCCCACGGCTCTTGCGTTCGACAACAAACAACTTGAGGGACACGGCAAAGAATATCACAACCATGGATTTGGATCACCGGTCGGGAAAATAAAAGCTTCCTCCATGCCACTTGAAGTAATGCAGGTAGATGACCTGATGCGGTTAGGGATCATCACCGGCCAACATTGCTCACTGGATTTTACGTCAGGGGTGCGCGTTAAGGGAAAACTGGAGGGTATTACGCAAAAGAATGGTAATAACATTCTGTTCTCGTTTACAGAATGCAAAGTTACCTATCTTGACCAGGTTTTATTTGATCCCGCCTGGGGCAGCTACGACATGGCAGTCGGAGAGAAAATAACATCGGCATTCTCAGGACCAGCCGATCCGGATGCATTTGGACTGCGTTATCCCGTACCGACTGAAAAAACACACAAGATCATCCACACGGATGAAGCAAGGAAGGTACATGCCCTTTATCAGAAGGTAAGGGATATCCGGGAATCAGGAGAAGGTTTAGAGATGCTACCGGGAGTCTGGCATGAAATGAAGAATTTAAATGAAGTCGAATGGCTGCTTTGCCTGGAGATTTATGAACTAGGCCATAAAGAACCAATTTTGCAGGAGCTTTCCGAAGATATCTATGACCACATGAAACAATTCAAAATAAAAAATGAAGAGTTCCGTGCCCTTATGGATAACGGATTGGAACTCATTATATGATTAATGTACGATGCCTTCGGCATCGATATGATTCACCGGATTGCTTTTCTATATACATTCAATCCCTTCGGGATTTTCACAGATTTTCATTCGGATCATGCGCCCTTACGTACGCTAAAATCTCCCTGGTAGAATCCTGATGGATCACCAGTTTGGCATAGTCAAACTCCACATTATTGAGATACTGCAATATAAGTGCATCCCCGATCATCGTATCCGGCAGGATACCTGCAAAGAAAAATCCCATTTTCTCAACTTCTTCCGTCAAATGACAGGTGACCGGATCCGTAAGTTTGAGGAACAGGATGATGGACGAGACCTGCCTGACACAGAAGCTTCGCAGAGCTTTCCTGATTTCGTCGAGGATGTTTTCGCCAAAATTCATAACGAAGATCTCTCCGCAACCTTCCAGTTCATTCATATCTGTTGATAGGACAGATACGGGTGATTTGAATGAAACTATCTGTGATTCAACCTGGTGGTACTGATGGGATGCTCCAAGGGATTCATACAGGGCCATAATGATTTTCCGGTGTTGTTCCGGAGGATAGAGGATCAGCGAAGTGGGTTGATGCATGTAACGGAAACTAAGAACAACACTGATTCGCTGGGAAGTATCATCCGAAATGCCTTTGAACTTCCAGGAGGCGGGGCTGGTGGCAAGCAGGATGCCGCAATCTCTCAGCCCATATTTGCTCAGGGCTTTCTGTGAAAACACGTGATTGGCCACCGCATACGCATAGATACCTGTCAGCTTCCGCTTCTTGGGCACCTGCAGCAGGAACTCGGTCATCCTGTTCATAGCGCCTAGTCCCCTGTATTCCATGTTAACAAAAGCAAACGTCAACTCGGCGATGGTATCATCCTCGTGCTGAAAGTGCAGCGCCGTATGACCCATAAAATCGTTCTCCGTCGTAACAGCGACCACCGATATCATTTCCAAATTCCTGTTCATTTCAACCAGTCGTTCGGGATAATAGATATGATCGTCGAAGAAGGAATAGCCGTGGGATTTATAGGCACACCTGGAAACTTCAATGGCCTCATCCGGCAACATTCGTCTCACTTCGTAATCAATCGTTCCCCTGATGACCGCCGTTTCTTCCGTGACCACCATCTCTTCTTGGGACGAGGTAAGCGGAGATCCTGGCTGGGGCAGATTTTTCACCATATGGATCTCTTTACCGAGATGGCCAAGGTTCTTGAATGAAAGATCATCCACCACTTTATGCAGCATATAGATCCAGAGACCCTCCGTCTCCATGTCCTCAATGTTTTTAGTGATGTTGAAACGGGCAATTTGGTTTGGATCGAAAGGAATACCCATATCCTTGACAATGATCTTCATTCCTCCCACCAATCTTTGGCAGGTGATCTCCACGGTTTTGCTTTCCTCCTTGTCATACGTTTGTTTCATGACAAAGGTCACACTCTCTTCCAAGGCTATCTCGATCTGATTAAGTGTATTGCCCATAAATCCTATCTTTCTCGCCATTTCCCTGACGAACAGCTGCGCCAGGTCAAAATAGGCCAGTTCATGGGGGATAATGAGTGTTGCCGATTCCGTGGTTTGCATGGGGAATTCTTTAAATGACAGCTCGAAAGATAATGATATTTCTATCTTTCTCAACATCAGATCCGTTAAAATGTCACCGTTCTGATGAAATGTATGGTGTATTAATTCGTACCTTTGCATTGGTCATATAGTTTTGGATAATGAAAAGATTTCTACGCCTCTTTTTACTCATTGCCACACTGGTTTCCTTTCGTGAAATCATTGCGCAGCAACCAGATACAACGGATTATCCCTACTGGATCGGAATGATGCAGGATCCATCGGCGAATTTCTATGATGTGCAACGGGCATTCAATGTCTACTGGGCCAACCGCGAGATCACCAGGGGCAGCGGGTGGAAGCCGTTCAAAAGGTGGGAATACATGGCACAGAACAGGATCCTGCCTGATGGTACCCGACACGACCCTGATCATGTCTGGAATGAATATCAAGCTTATGTACAAAAGCACAGTGACCGCGACAATCAGGGCGACTGGGTGAACCTCGGTCCTTTTACCGTGCCGCTGGCACGGGGTTACCAGGGCCTGGGCAGGATCAACGCCATCGCATTCGATCCGGCCGATCCCAACGTTATCTACATCGGAGCACCTTCCGGCGGATTATGGCGATCCCCCGATAACGGAGAAACCTGGGAATGTTTGACCGACGAACTGCCAACTTTGGGAGTATCCTCCATCGTGATTGATTTCAACGATCCGGATGTCATCTATCTCGGAACGGGTGACCGCGACGCTGGTGATGCGGCAGGTCTGGGCGTTATGAAATCGACCGATGGCGGGATCACCTGGATGTGCACCAATTCAGGAATGGATAACAAAACCGTTGGCAAACTGATCATGCATCCCGGTGATCCCAGTACCATCCTGGCGGCAACCAGCGGTGGTGCATACAAAACGATCGACGGGGGACAAAGCTGGTACCGCACACTTGCAGGTGACCATAAGGACATTGTTTTCAAAATCGACAACCCGGATGTTGTTTTTACCACAACAAGCGGGAAATTATTTGCCTCCTTTGACCTTGGCGAGACCTGGTCGCAGGTAACCAATGGCATCACGGCAGGTTACCGGGGCGCCATCGGTGTCACACCGGCCGACCCCAATGTGGTCTATTTCTTCACCACGACATCCTCTTCCTACAAGGGGATCTTCCGTTCGACGGACGGGGGAAACTCCTTTGCGCTCATGTCCACATCTCCAAACATCATGAGCTGGGGATGCAACGACAGCGCTGAGGGAGGCCAGGCCTGGTATGACCTGGACATCGCTGTGGATGAACAGGATCCGAATACGGTATATGCAGGAGGTGTCAACTGTTTCAAGACAACGGACGGCGGTGCCACCTGGTTCATTGTATCCCACTGGTGGGGCGACTGCGGAGTGCCCGCTGTCCACGCCGACCTCCACATACTGGAGTATCATCCCCACGACGGAAGGCTTTTCGCCGGTAATGACGGAGGCATCTATTTTTCATCCGATGATGGCGGGACCTGGACAGAGATCTCCAATGGCCTTGCCATCAGTCAGACCTACCGGCTGGGCCAGAGTGCAACCAGCAGAAACCTGGTCATCAACGGATACCAGGATAACGGAACTTCGACCTACACGGGTGAGGCCTGGTTGAATGTCTACGGCGGAGACGGAATGGAGTGCGCCTTTGATTACCAGGATTCCAGGTATAGCTACGCGACACTTTACTACGGAAGCATCTTCCGTCTTTTCAATCACGGTAACTCAAGCCAGATCGCCGGAGAGGGTGTGAACGGGATCACGGAAGGAGGAGCCTGGGTAACCCCCTTTATCCTGAGTGAAGCAAACCCGGCCGCCATGTTCGCGGGTTATAAAAATATCTGGTACTGCGACAATGTCAAAGCAGGCACGATCCAGTGGAAAAAGATATCAGAAGGAGAAACAGCAGATGTCAATGTACTGGAACAATCCCCGGCAGATCCGAACATTCTGTATGCCGCACGCGGCAATTCACTGGTGCGCACCGACCAGGCTTTTGGAGATGCCGTTGAATGGATCAGTCTTAACAATTTTCTCCCCAACTCAAGCTCCATTAGCGATATTGAAGCTCACCCCTTTGATCCCGATGTGGTTTACATGACCCAGGGTAATCACGCCTACCGGTCATCCGACAGGGGCCTTGGCTGGATTGACATAACGGGCTCGCTGCCGAATATTTACTTCAGCGGAATCACTTATTATAAAAACAGCCAGGAAGGATTGTATCTGGGCACGGATGCCGGTATTTATTACAGGGATCTGTCGATGGATGACTGGATTCAGTATTCCGGCGGTTTCCCCGTGGCCGGAAGGGTCTCCGAGATCGATATTTTTTATGATCCGGTCAATCCGGAGGGCGATATGCTGAAAGCCTCTACCTATGGCCGCGGATTATGGGAATCAGCCCCCTACCATGGCATCCCCTCCGCTGATTTTGTGGTTGACCAAACCCTGATACCGGCGGGCTGTGAGGTTAATTTTACAGACCGGTCGCTGGGCGTCCCGACCTCCTGGCACTGGACATTTGATGGTGCCAGCAACCCTTCCTCCACCGAAAGGAATCCATCCGGGATCGTTTATGAGAATGAAGGGATCTACTCCGTCAAGCTGGTGACCAGCAATTCCCTGGGTTGCGACTCCCTGATCAGGACAGACTATATCACTGTCAGCGAAGCCATCACACCCCTGGCCGATTTTTCAGCCCCGGTGAGAAGTTTCTGCAGCGGCGAAGCTGTTGCCACGTTTTACGACTCTTCCCTCTATTGCCCGATTGCGTGGGATTGGAGTTTTCAGCCTGCATCGGTTACCTTCCTGGAAGGCACATCCAGCACATCCCGGAATCCTGTTGTCTCATTCGAAGAACCAGGCAGCTATGCGGTCACCTTAACGGTTTCCAACCTGAATGGATCCAGTTCCGTGACCAAGGAAAACTATATCATGGTCGGTGGCGAATTCCTGCCATTTACCGAAGACTTTGAAACCGGCACCTTCACATCACGTTCCTGGGATATACAAAACCCCGATGGGTACAAGACCTGGGAGATCGTTTCAGTAGCAGGCACGACTCCCGGTGACAAGGCAGCCAGGGTCAATATTTACCAATACAATGTCATCCCCGGTCAGCGTGACAGATTGATCAGCCCGCCGCTGAACCTGACCGGTTATGTCAACGCCTACCTGAGCTTCCAGCATGCATATGCACAGGAATATACAATGATATCCGACTCACTGATCATTTCCATTTCAACGGATTGCGGCACAACGTGGACCCGCCTGCTGGAACTGGGAGAATGCGGTATCGGCAATTTTGTCACCCATCCGCCAACCTCAGAGGAATTCATTCCCCAGGGCGCGGAGGACTGGTGCGGCGGGGGTTACGGCAGCGATTGCAATACCGTTGATCTTTCAGCGTGGGTGGGCCTGCAGGACGTCAGGATCAGGTTCGAATCGTACAATTTCCTGGGTAACAATCTGTATATCGACAATATCACTTTGTTCACCACGGTTGCCATCGACCAGCCACAACAGGAAGAGGTCTCTGTTATCGTGTTTCCCAATCCGACCAACGGAGAATTTACCCTCGTGGTAAATCATGCGCCCTCAGAGGTCAGCCTGAAGATCCTGAACCTTGCCGGGCAGGCTGCACTTGAGGAAAAACTTGTCAACCCAAAAGGAAATCTTATAAAACAATTCAATCTTGCCCATCTGCCAAAAGGAATTTATCTGGTGGAGGTCAAAGGGGATCACTTTCTTCAGAACCGAAAACTGGTGCTTGATTGACATAAATGTAAGTCCAGTTTTACCTTTATTAAACAGATATTCGTAATTTTGATATACGTAACATAAACCTTCTTCCTTCTCATGAAAAAAAGTCTGTTTCTATTACTGGCCATCTGGGTTTGTTGCGCAACAGCCGTGCATTCACAGGCACTGATGCAAACATCCGGTAAGGCTCACCGGCACGTCAAAGTACACTTTGACCAGATCAAAAAATACGATGCTGCTCATCCGTGTGATTCGACAGCCAGGATAAAAAAACCAAAACCATTATGGGTACCTCCTACCTTCCCCATCAACCCCGATGAAGTCATTTACAGAGAACCTCCACGGGATGATTCACCTGTGACACTCCCACTGGAAAGTTCGCCGGCTCCCACCTTGGATTTCCAGGGAGTGGGCGACAACCAAACCGCCATTCCTCCCGATACCAAAGGATGCGTGGGTTTGAACCATCTCATGGTGACCCTCAACACCGAGGTCAGGATCCAGGATAAAGCAGGCAATAACCTCTCGACGGTTTCGCTCAGCAGTTTCTGGAGTGAACTGCCCGGATCCAGCGGAGCATTCGATCCCAACCTTATGTTCGATCCCTATGAAAACCGGTGGATCTTTGTAACGGTGAAGAATTCAACTCCTGCCACTTCGGAAATATTTGTTGCAGTTTCGGCTTCAGAAGACCCCATGGGTGAATGGAACATGTACGCCATTCATTCGGATCCGCTGAATTACACCTGGTGTGATTTTCCCAGCATCGGCTTCAATAAACACTGGGTCGTGGTATCCGGTAATATGTTCACGGCAGGTAACAGTTATCAGAATGCAGCCATCTGGGTCCTTGAAAAGGATGAGCTGTATGCCGGCGTTCCCGAGCCGGGGTATGCAAGGATTGTCCCCTCCAATGGATTCACTATTGCTCCTGCAATGACCTTTGACCCCGAAATGGAAAATATTTACCTGATCACCAACTACGACGGAAGTGTTGGCGGCAGCGGATACCTGCGCAAGTACCGCATCAAACCCGGTGTTTTCGGAGAGCCCATCCTTGAGAACCAGGGAACCATCTCTGCAGCGGATCCCTGGGGTGACAATTATCCACAGAACAATGGCAATATTTCACCTCAGCTTGGAACATCCCAGCGCATCGACGGAGGAGACAGCAGGATCCATGAGTTAACCTACAGAAATGGATACCTCTGGTTCGCACATACGGTCTTTTTGCCCGCCAACAATCCTTCCAGATGTTCGGTGCAATGGTGGCAGGTGGACACAAACGGAACCATCATCCAGAGAGGAAGGGTGGACGATCCCACGGGTACCATGTTCTATTCTTACCCTTCCCTTAGTGTGAATGGGATCAATGAGGTTCTGGTAGGTTATTCCAGTTTCTCTTCCAGCCAGTATGCCAGTGCCAATTACTCCCTGCGTACAGAAGATGATCCCCTGAACACCCTGAGGGAGACCTATCTTTTTAAAAATGGCACAGCTCCTTACTATAAAACATACGGTGATGTCAGAAACAGATGGGGCGATTATTCGGCAACGTGCGTGGATCCAAGTAATAGTCTGGATTTCTGGACCCTCCAGGAATATGCTTCAAGTCCGGCCAACACCTGGGGTACGTGGTGGGCCATGCTGGAAAGAGCGGCAGCCCCCCTGCCGCAGTTTAAAGCCAATATCACCACAGTACCGGTTACTACCGGTGTCAATTTCACAGACGAGACCCTTTACGAACCAACCTCCTGGCTTTGGGAATTCGAAGGAGCTGAACCCTCGGTCTCCACAGAACAAAATCCGTCCAATATCATCTATTACATTGCCGGTGCATACGACGTAAGCCTGACGGTCAGCAATGCCCTGGGCACCAACACCCTTACAAAACAGAATTACATCACCGCCAGCACAACCATTCTGCCTGAAATTGATTTCTCCGTCGAAGAATCCATCGTCTGCCTGGGAGACACCATCACGATCACCGACCTGACCATCTATAATCCCCAATCGTGGAACTGGAGCATTACACCGGGGGATTTCATGTACGTGAATGGGACCACTGCTTCTTCACAAAATCCCCAGGTGGTTTTCACAAGCCCGGGTGTTTTCACGATTGCACTGACAGCAACCAATCCCAATGGAAGTTCCACCCTGACCAAAGATAACTTCATTTCTGCCGGAGGCACACCACTCAATTTTGAAGAAAATTTTGAAGGAGGCTTCACCGCAAAGGGATGGAGCATCCAAAATCCTGATGGCAAGATTACCTGGGATATTACTACCATATCAGGCACTACTCCGGGCAATAAAGCTGCCTATATGGATATCCGATCCTATAGCGAACTAAGGGAACGCGACCGGCTGGTCTCTCCTCCGCTCGACTTCTCAGGATTTGATTACATTACACTGACGTTCCAGCATGCCTATACACAGTATTATACAAGTATCTCCGACTCCCTGATCGTTTACCTCTCGGATGACTGCCAGGAAACCTGGACACGGATACTTGCACTCGGTGAGGATGGTTCAGGTAATTTCATCACCCATCCACCCATGAACACAGAATTTTTGCCTCAGAATGCCGAAGACTGGTGCGGCGGATCATCAGGACCAGCCTGCAGCTATCTCGACCTTACACCCTGGGCGGGAAAAACCGATATCAGGATCATGTTTGAATGTTATAGTTTCTTTGGAAATAATCTTTACCTCGACAACATCGTCGTTTACAACTCGGTTGGTATCGACAATCCTGACCAGAGCTCGGAGCTGACCGTTTTCCCAAATCCTTCAACCGGACTTTTAAATGTAAATTTCGGAGAAGTCAGGGAAAAAGCCTGGCTTCGCATAGTGAATTTACAGGGGCAAAGGATTAGGGAATCAACCATACAACCCGGTATACGATCCCTGCAGGTTGACCTTTCAGAGTGTCCAAGGGGATTGTACCTGCTGGAATTCATCAACGACAGGACGATAACCACCAGGAAGCTGATGCTCGAATAGACATCCGGTTCTGCCATAAGATGCATTTATTCTACACGCCGGATATACGTTCAGGAGATTCCTATACACTCAGTGAAGAAGAATCGAAGCACTGTTCACGGGTACTTCGCCTGAAGAAAGGAGATACCGTTTATCTGACAGACGGGAAAGGTATGTTATTTGAATCAGTCGTTGACTCGGATTCACTAAAAAAAACGACCGTAAGGGTAACCAGGATCTGTACAGATTGGGGTGCCCGTTCCTATAGCTTGCATATGGCCATTGCTCCGACAAAATCCATCGACCGGTTTGGATGGTTCCTGGAGAAGGCGACGGAAATCGGAATCGATCAGGTCACACCGATCATCTGTGAACATTCTGAAAGAAAATCCATACCCGTGGAGCGCATGAACAGGATCATGATCGCAGCATTGAAACAATCCATCAAGGCCACTTTGCCTGTGCTCAATGCCCCGGTCCCGTTTCACTCATTTGTCACAAAATCCGGTTCTGATAAAAAATTCATTGCCCATTACGATCTCCGGAATGGTCACCTCAGGGACAATTATTCCAGGGGAGAAAGCGTTCTGATTCTGATCGGTCCCGAAGGCGACTTCAGTCAGCCGGAGATCCGGCAGGCCTGTGATGCTGGTTTTGTACAGGTAAACCTGGGATCAGCCAGGCTAAGGACTGAAACAGCGGGCGTTGTGGCCTGCAGTATGATCAATGTTTCAAATGAATGATTTTATGATAGTAAACTGTCGGCTGAAAAGAATTTGCTTTCTGTTCGTCATCACGTTGCTTGGTCCCGGAGCTGTATTCTCCCAATCCAGGATCCAAATCGCATTGCTTAAATACAGCGGAGGCGGCGACTGGTATGCCAATCCCACATCCCTGCCCAACCTGATAAAATTTTGCAATGCGAACCTCGGAACATCTCTTGATCCGGAATATGCTACCGTTTCACCAGGCGACCCGGAAATTTTCAATTATCCCTTCGTCCATATGACAGGGCACGGTAATGTCATCTTCCCGGACGACGAGGTACGGAATCTCAGAAAATATCTTCTGGCAGGTGGGTTTCTTCATATTGACGACAATTATGGCCTGGATGCCTATGTGCGTCCCCAGATGAAAAAAGTTTTCCCGGAACTGGATTTTATCGAATTACCCTTCGATCATCCGGTATATCATCAAAAATACGAATTCCCGACCGGTCTTCCCAAGATACACGAACACGATGGGAAAGCGCCGCAGGGCTTCGGACTGATTCACGAGGGAAGGCTTATATGTTTTTATACCTACGAATGTGATCTGGGAGATGGATGGGAAGATCCCCTGGTCCACAAAGACTCGGAAGAAACCCGCCTGAAGGCGCTCAGGATGGGTGCGAACCTCATTACTTATGTATTCCGGCAATAAGATGGCCTGAAGACCTTTGAACCTGAAGACTGTGCATTAATCTCTTCTCAGCAACGCCAGCTGTTCCTCGATCACCTTGATGCGGGCTTCGGCATCGGCTTTCTTCCTGCGCTCCTTTTCCACCACTGCAGAGGGTGCACTGCTGACAAACCTTTCGTTGCTGAGTTTTCGGTCCACCCCTTCCAGAAATCCCAGCTGATAACTACGTTCTTCCTCCAATTTTTGAATCTCGGCCGCAGAATCAACGGAAGCAGAGGAGAATGGAATGTAAAACTCAGTGGATCGTATGATGAAGGAAAGGGCATTGGAAGGTTTTTCGTCAACATAGCTTATTCCGGTAAGATTACACAGTTTACAGATAATGGGATCAAAAGCTGTGATGGGCTCTTCACCGAAGTTCTTCTTTACCGACAACTCCAGTGCCTGTTTCTGGGGTATCTTTTTTTCTTTTCGGACACTTCGCAGGGCGATGATAACATCCCGTTCATCATCAAAACGTTGAAGAATTTTGTGATTGATCCGTTTTCGCGATGGCACCCTCGACACCATGATGCAATCCGTTTCCTCCCGGTCCCTTAACCGGTGCCAGATCTCTTCGGTGATGAAGGGCATGAAGGGGTGAAGTATCTGCATCTGTTTCTCAAAAAGCTGGATAGTGACCTCATAGGTTGCCGCGTCGATGGGTTTTTCAAATTCCGGCTTGATCATCTCAAGGTACCAGGAACAGAAATCATCCCAGATCAGCTTGTATACCAGCATTAATGCTTCGGATATCCTGTATTTCCGGTAGAGATCGTCAAGGTGATACAGTGCCTGATTGAAGCGAGACTCAAACCAGGTCACGGCAATTTTATTTGCAGGGCTTTGCCGGAGGGACTCATCAACCTGCCATCCCTTGATCAACCGCAACGCATTCCATACCTTGTTGCTGAAATTTCGGCCCTGCTCGCAGAGCACTTCTTCAAACGGAAGATCATTGCCAGCCGGAGATGTCAGAAGCATACCCACGCGGGTTCCGTCGGCCCCGTATTTTTCCATGAGCTGGATCGGATCAGGTGAATTACCAAGGGATTTTGACATTTTACGCCCCAGTTTGTCGCGCACGATCCCTGTCAGGTAAACGTTGTGGAAGGGCACCTCCCGGCGGTACTCCAGCCCGGCCATGATCATCCGTGCCACCCAGAAAAAGAGAATCTCCGGTGCTGTGATCAGGTCATTGGTTGGATAATAATACCGGATATCCGGATTATCGGGATACCGGATGCCATCAAAAACCGAAATCGGCCATAACCAGGATGAGAACCAGGTATCCAGGACGTCTTCATCCTGCCGAAGGTCATCCAGGTTAATGTTCCTTTCAGGAAATTTTGCGTTCGCCAGATACAAGGCTTCTTCTTTCGATTTCGCTACAATTACCTCATTATCAGGAAGATAATATGCGGGGATGCGATGCCCCCACCACAGCTGGCGAGAAATACACCAGTCCCTCACATTCTCCATCCAGTGCCGGTACGTATTTTTAAATTTGGCAGGGTGGAACTTAACGGTATTGTTGATCACCACTTCCAGGGCCGGGGGTGCGAGTGCTTCCATTTTAAGGAACCATTGCAACGACAGCCGAGGCTCGATGGCCACATTCGTACGTTCGGAAAATCCCACACGGTTGATGTAATCCTCAATTTTGACCATATGTCCACGGGCAGCAAGCTCATCCGATATTTTATCACGGACAATGAACCGGTCCTCGCCTATGTAAAGCTGTGCAGCCTGACTCATGGTTCCGTCATCATTGAATACGTCGATCACCGGCAGGTTGTGCTTCACGCCGATCCTGTAGTCTTCCATGTCGTGAGCAGGGGTGATCTTGAGGCAGCCGGTGCCAAACTCCGTATCCACGTATTCATCAAAGATGATGGGTATGGAACGATGAATGAGCGGCACGAGCACACGGCGGCCGGCCAGGTGCCTGTACCGTCTGTCGGCAGGGTTCACGCAAACAGCCGTATCACCCAGTATGGTCTCCGGCCGCGTAGTTGCCACAGTAATCCACTCATCCTCCGTATTTTCAATCCTGTACCGCACATAATACAGCTTGGATTTCATTTCCTGGGGCCTGACTTCCTCATCGCTGACGGCCGTCAGGGCTTTCGGATCCCAGTTGATCATCCTGACACCACGGTAAATGAGCCCCTTTTCGTACAGGTCAATGAACACATCGATCACGGATTCATAAAGTGACTCATCCATGGTGAAGCGTGTTCTTTCCCAGTCGCAGGATGCTCCCAGTTTTTTCAACTGCTCCAGGATGATCCCGCCGTGCTTGTCCCTCCATTCCCAGGCGTACTGCAGAAACTCCTCCCGCGAAATATCGCTCTTTTGCACTCCCCTTTCCCTGAGCATGCCCACCACTTTGGCTTCCGTGGCTATGGAGGCGTGGTCGGTGCCCGGAAGCCACAGGGCATTCTTTCCCAGCATCCGGGCCCTGCGGACCAGTATGTCCTGAATCGTATTGTTGAGAATATGCCCCATATGAAGGACGCCGGTGACGTTCGGAGGGGGTATGACAATGCAATAAGGCTCCCGCTCGTCTGGAACCGAACGGAAATAGCTATTTTGCATCCAGACAGCGTACCATTTGTCCTCTGTCAATGCAGGATCGTATTTTGACGGGATCTCCATGAAACTCAAAAAATAGGTGGGTAATGAGATTTGTTGTGCAAAATTAAAAAAGATCAAAGAGCAAATGGCAATTAGCAAAATGCAAAGCGTAAAAAGCAAAGGTTTGATTTTTACTCTTTCCTGTGTGCTTTTTGATCTTAAAAAAGCTTTTCCCGTTTGAGTAGGTACGGTAGCAGGATCTGGTCAAAGCCCTTGTTGATGTCTGCTTCTATGAAATCAATCCGGTACCTGGCACATCGCAGTTTCAGCTCCTTGCGATAGGCGGTGACGGTCTTCACATATTCATCCCTTACCTCGTATGGATTCAGCCTCACTTCATCCCCGGATTCCATATCGATAAAACGGTACGGTCTGTTTTCGTAATCAAAATCCAGCTCCTTAGTTTTTTCGATGACATGGAAAAGGATCACCTCATGCTTATTGTAGCGAAGATGCTGCAATGCGGAGAACAGCTCATTCACGGGATTCCCTGAATCCATCATATCGCTGAAAATGACAACCAGCGAGCGTTTATGAATCCGCTCGGCGATCTCGTGCAGTGCTTCCGTAGCCAGGGTATGCTTCTTTTCAGTAAGAGCCAAAGGTTGAAGCATTTTCTCCAGGTTGTTGATCACATACTTATGATGGACCGAACTGGACCTGGCTTCCGTATGCATTTCAATGCTGTCGGAAAAAACGCTGAGCCCGACGGCATCCCGCTGGCCTTTGAGCATGTGCATCAAAGCGGCAGTGGCATAAATGCTGAACGTAATCTTATTGGGCTGATCGAACGTCGGGGATTCCAGCACCGGAAAATACATGGAAGATGAATTATCCAAAATGAACTGGCACCGGAGGTTTGTTTCTTCTTCGAATCGTTTTGTGTAGAGCCGGTCAGTCCTACCATAAAGTTTCCAGTCAATATGCTTGATGGATTCTCCCTGGTTATACTGCCGGTGTTCGGCAAATTCGACCGAAAAACCATGGAACGGGCTTTTGTGCAAGCCGGTGATGAATCCCGCCACAACCTGTTTTGCAAGGAAATCAAGGGATCCGTAATGCTCAATCCTGTTCCGGTCAAGTTTATAATCCATGACTGAGGGCAGCTTTATGAAGAAATAACTGAGGGTGAATGGTTACAGCAGTTTTTCAAGTTTACTGACCAGGACAGATTTGGGTACTGCACCTACCTGTTTATCGACAACCTGTCCATTCCTGAAAAATAAAATGGTGGGGATGCTGCGTACGCCAAACCGGGTGGTCGTTTTAGGGTTACCATCCACGTCCAGCTTCCCGACGATCGCCTTGCCGTCATATTCTTTCCCGATTTCTTCGATAATGGGTCCGACCAGCCGGCACGGACCGCACCAGACAGCCCATAAATCAAGAATGACGGGTTTATCTGCCTTCAAAACGATCTCTTCAAAGTTTGCATCAGTTATTTCCATTGCCATGGTGAACGATTTATTTAATGAATAATGAGGGGCAAAATTATGAAAAATTTTTAAGCGAGTTTATAGCTGATCCTCGGAATATCCTTTATTTCATGAAGGAATTCCTTACAGGGAACATGGTATTTCCCTGAGAGCAACTCGATCGACAGGTTGTCCTCGGGATCATGAACGATGAATTTCACGGTACATTTTCCCTTCATCTTTTTTACAAGCTTCAGGATCAGCTCCGTAAGCTGAGGTTGAACGACTGAAAGCTGAAAACGGACCGTGATCTCCTTCACCAGTTTTTCAACAGCTTCCGACAGTAACATCATATTTAAGATTTTCACCTCCAGCTGAGAATCCGAGTTGAATCTGGGCAGGACCTTTGCTTTGATCAGAACAGCAGTCCCGTTGATCAGCAGATGCCTGAACCTGAGGTATTCCTCCGAGAAAAGGACCATTCGGTAGGAATCGGTGAAGTCTTCGAGCATGAACGAACCCATCGGATTGCCTTTTTGTGTGGTTCCCTGCTTCACTTCGGTTACCATACCCCCGATGGTCAGGTCCCTGCCCCTGAATGGGTTGAGGTTCTGCTGGATTTCTTCCAGGGTTATGGTGCAGAGGTTATCCATTTCAAGTCTGAAATCGTCGAGGGGATGGCCGGAGATATAGAACCCGGTAACCTCTTTCTCAGAAGTGATCGTGATCATCTTATTCCAGGGATCACAATGCGGTAGCTGGATATCCGGCAGCCGCGTCAACGGTTCGTCGCCGAAAAGGCTTGCCTGTGAAGCCATCTGACGATTTTGATAATTCAGGGCATGCCGGAGTACTTTTTCAAGGAAGTTGGTTTCTTCGCCTGGTTCCTTATAAAAATACTGTGCGCGGTGAGAATCCCTGAAACTATCAAAAGCACCCGCCATGGCTAGGGCTTCCAGGCTGCGCTTGTTCACTGCCCGCGGATTGATCCTCCGGGCAAGATCGAATATGTCCTGATAGGGCCCGCCTTGGTCCCGCTCTTCAATGATACTTTCAACAGCTGCCTCACCGATACCTTTAATGGCTGCCATTCCAAACCGTATGGATCCAGCCTTGTTGACGGTAAAATTCAACTCACTTTCATTGATGTCGGGACCCAGTACATCAATTTTCTGGCGCCGGCATTCATCAATGAAGAACGTGATTTTTTTGATATCGCTGAGGTTATGCGTCAATACACCCGCCATGTACTCCGGTGCGTAATTCGCTTTCAGGAAGGCTGTCTGGTAGGCGATCAGTGAGTAAGCGGCGGAGTGGGAACGGTTAAATCCGTAGTTCGCAAAATCCAGCATGATATTGAAGATCTCAATGGCTTTTTCTTCGGTGATCCCATTGTTCAAAGCTCCCTGTATGAAATCGACCCTCAGCTTTTCCATCTCTGCTTTTTCTTTCTTTCCCATTGCACGGCGTAATACGTCTGCCTTGCCGAGCGTGAAATTTCCCATTCGTTGTGCCACCTGCATGATCTGTTCCTGATAGACCATGATCCCGTAGGTCGGTTTCAGGATGTCTTCCAGCAATGGATGGGGAAACTCCACCTTCTCCCGGTTGTGCTTCCGGTTGATGTAAGAGGGGATGAATTGCATGGGGCCCGGTCGGTGCAGTGCATTCATTGCAATGAGGTCTTCCAGGTTGGAAGGTTTGAGGTCCTTCAGGTACGCCCGCATTCCATCCGATTCAAACTGAAACGTAGCGACGGTGTCACCCCGCTGGTATAACTCAAAGGTTTTAGGATCATCCAGTGGAAGATTGTCGATGTCGATCGTGATCCCATGGCGTTTACGGACCAGCTCGAGGGTATCCTTGACGATCGACAGGGTCTTCAGACCCAGAAAATCCATCTTCAGCATGCCAACATTTTCCACAAGCTTACCTTCGTATTGTGTCACCATCATAGCAGAATCCTTGGCGATCGCCAGGGGCACGTGCTCGATCAGGTCATCAGGGCCAATGATCACTCCGCAGGCATGTGTGCTGGTATGGCGATTGGATCCTTCCAGGATTTCGGCGAATGTCAGCATCTTTCGGATGTTCTCCGGACCGTTTTTTTTCAGATCAGCCAGTTCCGGTACATCCTTGAACGCTTTCATCAAGGTGACACCAGGTTTTTCCGGAACCAGTTTGGCGATTTTATCAACCTCCTCCAGGGGGACCTTCAGTACGCGTCCGACATCGCGTATGGCTGAACGTGCTGCCATTGTCCCAAAAGTAATGATCTGCGCCACCCGTTCCTCCCCATACTTTTTCACAACATACTTCATGACACGGTCACGGCCTTCATCATCGAAATCTACGTCAATGTCAGGCATGGTGACCCGCTCCGGATTCAGAAACCTTTCAAACAAAAGGTTATATTGAATGGGGTCGATGTTGGTGATCCCGGTGCAAAAAGCCACCGCCGATCCTGCTGCCGAACCCCGGCCAGGGCCGACAACCACCCCCATCCGCCTGGCAGCGTTAATGAAATCCTGGACGATGAGAAAATAACCTACAAATCCTTCCCTGTTTATCTCATATAATTCATAATCAAGACGTTCCCTGATCTCCGGCGTAATCTCAGGGTAACGTTTGCGCGCCCCTTCATAGGTCAGATCGCGTAAATAATCGTATTCGGACGTATGCGTGTCAGGGAGGGGAAAGTGGGGCACAATGACCTTGTCGGTAGTGATCAGGTAATCCTCAACCTTTTCGACGATTTCCCGCGTGTTGGACAGCACTTCAGGCATTCCTGGAAAAAGAAGCGCCATTTCATCGGGCGACTTTAAATATTCCTGCCCGGTGTAATGCATGCCTTCCTCCGCCTCCATTTCTTTGCCCGTATTCAGGCAGATCAGAATATGGTGTGCTTCGTGATCTTCCCTGTTGATAAAGTGGACATCGTTGGATGCGATCAACTTGACACCAAATCTCATCGAGAGATTCAACATTGATTTATTGACCTGCTCCTGCTCCTTCAATCCATGGTTTTGCATTTCCAGGTAAAAATCCTCGCCGAAAATGTCGAGGTATTCTTCAAGGACCAGTGCCGCCCTTTCCTCTCCGTGGAGAAGGATTGTGGAGGGTATCTCCCCGCCCAGGCATGCCGACGAGGCAATCAGTCCTTCGTGGTATTGCCGTAGTAATTGCTTGTCGATCCTTGGTGTATAATAAAAATTTTCCCGCCGATAGCCCAGTGAGCTCAGTTTGGAAAGATTCCTGTATCCCTGCAGGTTTTTCGCCAGTAAAATCAGGTGGTACCCGCTCCGGTCAACCTTGGAAGTCTTCTCCGCCCGGGAACGCCTGGCAACATAAATTTCACAACCCAGGATCGGTTTAATGCTGAATTTATCCCGTGCAGCCTTGAAAAATCTGACCAGGCCAAAAAGATTTCCATGATCCGTTAGCGCCAGGGAATCCATTTCCAATTCCCTGGTCCTTTTGAGGAGTCCCTCGATCTTGGCGGCCCCATCAAGGATGGAGAACTGTGAATGTACATGTAAGTGCGTGAAATCCAGCATGCGTAATGATCAACCCCAATGATTTGTATTCATTTATAAAAATACTCAGTTCTATCAAACGACCGGTGAATGTTGAAAAGTTTTGGAAATTTGACAATGACGCAAATAAATGACTGACGTGCTTTGATATGTGAGGAAAATAACCGATCTTTGCAGACCTTTTTTCTACAAGATTCCATATCATCAAAACCATTTGACAATTTGACCATATAACAGTTTAACAGTTTAACAGTTTAATCACTTAAGATTTAAGAATTATGCCAGCAAGAATGAGATTACAACGGTTCGGAAAAAAGGGAAGAGCTTTTTTCCACATTGTAATAGCGGATGGTCGTGCACCACGTGACGGCAGGTATGTTGAAAAAATTGGCACTTACAATCCCCTGACACAGCCTGCGGAAATTAACCTGGATGTGGATAAGGCGTTGGAGTGGCTCAAAAATGGAGCTCAACCCTCTGAAACAGTCAGGGCGATTCTGTCGTACAAGGGAGTCCTTTATAAGAAACATTTACTGAAGGGAGTCGAAAAAGGAGCCCTTACCCTGGCACAGGCCGAGGCGAAATACAATGAGTGGATCGTTGAAAAAGAGGCCAAGATCAGTGCGGTTGTGAAAACAAAAGAGCTCCAGGGTAGAGAGTTGCTTAAAAAACGGACCGAAGAGGAACTGAAGGTGATGGAAGCCATTTCAGCAAAGATCACTCAAAAGCGTGCAAAGGAATTGAAAGCGGAAGCTGAAGAAGTCGAAGCACGTGCTGAAGAAGCCGTTGAACAGGTAACCGAACCCGAACAGCCCGATTCCCGCATGCCCGATGAGCCTCACGCCCCCCTGGTGTGATCCGCTTTTTACCGTAATCCTCCCCGTTGATGGAAAAAAACGACTGCTGCTACGTTGGCAGGATCGTCAAATCCTTTGGGTACAAGGGACAGGTGATGGTTTTATTCAATCAGGACACTGCAGAGACCTTCGCTGCCATCCCCTCTCTTTTCATTGAGCTGGAAGGCGAACTGGTACCCTTCTTCCTGGAAGATTTCCAGATTAGAGGTGATGATACGGCCCTGGTCCGATTTGATGACATTTCTTCGGAAAGCCAGGCAAAGCACCTGCTGAACCGTGACCTCTACATCCCCAGGGATGCCCTGCCCGGAAGGGATCATGCACCAAAGCTGGCCACCTGGATCGAAGGCTATAAGGTCTTTGACCAGCGTCAGGGGTACATCGGGGATGTGCGGGATCTGATCAGCTTGAAGGAACAGGAACTTCTTAAAGTGGCCGGCCCGGTAAAAGAAATCCTCATCCCTGCCGTGGAACCCTTCATTATCCGGATCGACAAACGACGCAGGGAGATCCACCTGGATCTGCCCGAAGGACTTCTGGATCTCAATCCATGATCACCCCCTGACCGTCCCTTCCCTGCCTCCAACCCGTATCATCCTGATTTTATCGTGTATATCCCTTCTCAGGATCGTCTCCTGATATCCCGCAGACCTGAACAACCCGCAGACCTGTGATCCCATCCGCTCATTAACCTCAAGATAGATATTCCCTCCCGGTGACAGATATCGCAATGCAAACGATACAATGGCCTCATAGAAGATCAGCGGCCTTTCGTCTTCAACAAAAAGTGCCAGGGCAGGCTCGTGATCAAGCACATTCAAACCCATCCAGGCTTTGTCCGACTGTAATACATAGGGAGGATTGCTGACAATGACATCAAACGAACTTGGAAAGTCCCATTGGTCCGGATTCAAAATATCCGTTTGTACAAACTGAACGTCTGATTTCAGAGTTTGTGCATTCAACCGGGCAATATCAAGAGCCTGTTGACTGATATCCAGGGCGGCGATCATTGAATCGGGGATATTCCTTTTCAGCGCAATGGCAATGCATCCGCTGCCGGTACCGATATCCAGGATCTTGACGAAATGCGCGTTATCCGCGGCTGAATGGTCATCAAGGATCCATTTGACCAGCTCCCCGGTTTCCTGGCGGGGAATCAGCACCTGCTCATTGACGATGAAATCCAGCTCATAAAAATGTGCTTTACCCAGAATGTACTGAACCGGAACATGTTGCTTCAGCTGATGGATGGCTCTTTGAACACGTGAAACAACCTCACCGGATACGGATAAATCCGGGTCAGAACGAAAGGTGATCCGCGGCTGTCCGAGATAATCCCCGAGGATCAGATCCACGATGCTGTTCAGTTCACGGATCTCATAGATGTCATCCAGTTGTTGCTTCATCAGGGCAATAACCTGGCCGACAGTTCTGTTGGGAACCATTTTAATGAAATGAAAACAGAACGAATTTACAAAAAGATGTTTACTTTTAGACCCTGTTCAAAAATTGTTACTTATGAGCCTGAAGTCTTTTCCCGTCATCATTTTACCGTGCATCCTTTATTTGTCTGCATGCGCCCCGCATCCGGATCATCCCCTGGTTGTCGTTGAGACGGAAGCCGGCGCGATTCAGGTTGAACTGTACCCTGACAAGGCGTGATCTCCATGGCCAGGTACGGACCGGGGACTGCCACATCGGAGTTTTTATCTGCATCGGTGACCAGCCAGCCTTGGATTCCGGAGGAAAAAGAAATCCGGATGGTTACGGATTTGCCGCATTTGGAAGGGTGACGAAGGGGATGGAGGTGGTGACTAACATCCACCAGGGAGCCACAACTGGGGATTTCCAGCGGTTGAAGAGTCCAGTATTGCTCAAAAGGATGAATCGGGTGAAGTGATGTGGGAATAGGTTCTTGGTTGTGCTCAGGATTCCATTTAATTCGTACCTTTATCCTTACTTACTTTGAAGTAATCCCAGCCCTATGACAATCGTTACGTGGATAATCATCCCGCTGATGTTTTTCCTGTTCCAGGATCCGTATGCCGCCAAACGGGACGCTATGGTACGCGACCAGATCCAGGCACGCGGAGTTCATCACCAAGCCACGCTACGGGCGATGCGAACAGTGCCCCGTCATCTTTTCGTTCCGGAAAACCTGCGAAGGTATGCCTATGAGGATCATCCATTGTCAATAGGATACGGTCAGACGATCTCGCAGCCCTATATCGTGGCTTATATGACCTCGGTCATTACTCCTGCATCAAACGCCAAAGTACTTGAGGTCGGGACCGGTTCCGGTTACCAGGCAGCAGTACTGGCTGAGATCGTCGACAGCGTTTACACTATCGAAATCGTTAAAGCACTGGCCATCCAGGCCGAACAGAGGCTCAGGCAGATGCAGTACACGAACGTAGTGGTCAGGCACGGTGATGGCTATGCCGGATGGGAAGAACACGCCCCTTTCGACGGCATCGTTGTCACAGCAGGCGCTGAGGAAATCCCTCCTCCCCTGTTTGAACAGCTGAAAGAAGGCGGTAAAATGGTGATCCCCATCGGGCCCGCCCATGCCGTACAATCCCTGATCCTGGTCACCAAAAAGAACGGTAAACTGGTCAAGACAAATCTGATGCCGGTAAGGTTCGTGCCATTTACAAGGGACGGGCAGATGGAGAATGAAGAATGAAAAATGAAGAATGAAAAATAAAGGATGAAAAATATTCAGGGGATCTGATGAATAGGACAGAGCCAGATAATTACCAGACAATTCTTGATCCCGTATCCGGTTCGTTCAGGGACAGGGGTAGCAAGTTTCTTGGATTTGCCTATCCGGTCACCTCGGAGGAACAAATCAGAGAACACCTGACACTTATAAAAAAACACTACCACGATGCCCATCATCATTGTTACGCCTGGGCACTGGGGCCCGACAGATCCCTTTACCGGATCAACGATGACGGAGAACCTTCAGGAAGTGCCGGAAAACCCATTTATGGGCAAATGCTTTCAAGAAACCTGAGTGATCTGCTGGTCGTTGTGGTGAGGTACTTTGGGGGAACAAAGCTGGGCATTCCCGGACTCATCAACGCCTACCGGACGGCAGCCGCGGAGGCGCTCAGCCAGGCGGAGATCGTCACGAAAACCGTCACTTCTGCCTTTCGGATCCGGTGCGCCTATGCACTGCTTCAGCAAGTCATGCACATCATAAAAGATAAAAACCTTATCCTGACAGAAAACCATTTTGAGGAAGATTGCCTCCTGATCGTCCATGTGCCTAAAAGTCAGACCGTTGAGCTTTTTGCGAAATTCAATTCCATTCACGGAGTAAACATATCTGTCGTAAATTCCTGATTAATAACGATTAATTGCCAGGGAGGCTCCTTTCCGATATTTATATTCATTCTAAATGGATTTTTGTTTAAGATCTCAGGGATTTTCCCTAATTTAGAAAATCCGTTTCAGGAAAGACAAACTCAATAAAAATTTTCAGCAGAAAGAATTTAAAATACTGATTAACACTATTTTATATGCTTTTAAAATTTTTATGACAGAAAGGGCCGTTAAGAAAAACTTTTAAAAAAACAAGAGCAAAAAAATTTTTTTCTTAACTTTTTTTATTTCATTTTTGTTAACTAATATACTTATCTCCTCAGAAAATTTAACTCGTTAACAATCAGCCTTGAGACGTTTTATCAAGTGAGAGACACCAAAAAGTAATTAAGACAAGGATTTTTTGACTCAGGAATACAGGTTCGACAGATGAAAATGGATCATTTGGAGGTGTGGGAGGATTGCCTTAAAATTATAAAGGATAATATCAATTATCAGAGTTTTAAGACATGGTTCGAGCCAATAAAGCCCCTGAAGCTGGAAAAAAGTGTTCTCACGATACAGGTCCCGAGCCAGTTTTTCTACGAATGGCTGGAGGAGCATTATATCAATCTGCTGAAAAAAACCATCCGGCACGAACTGGGTACTACCGGGCAACTGGAATACAGTATCATCATGGATCAGTCTTCCGGTGATGATGACTCCCTGACCATCAAAGTACCTACGACACACAGAAAAGCGGTCAAGAATCCGGCCATAGCCATGCCCATTGATCTGAACAGGGGCACTACCAAGGAAATACCCAATCCCTTCATCATTCCGGGACTGAAAAAGATCAAAGTGAACTCCCAGCTGATCGATACGTACTCGTTTGATACATTTATTGAAGGGGATTGCAACCGGCTGGCCAGATCGGCCGGCTATGCCGTGGGCAACAACCCCGGAAAAACCTCCTTTAACCCACTTTTTATTTACAGCAATGTCGGTCTTGGCAAAACACACCTGGCTCATGCCATTGGCCTCCAGGTAAAGAACAATTTCCCGGAACTGACGGTCCTGTATGTTTCAACAGAACAATTTATCAATCAATTCATCGACTCCGTCAAGAACAACAGTCAGAATGATTTTGTCCATTTTTACCAGATGATCGATGTACTGATCCTGGATGACATTCATTTCCTTTCGGGAAAAGAAAAGACCCAGGATGTGTTCTTCCATATTTTCAATCACCTGCATCAGAATAAAAAACAGCTTATTTTAACTGCCGACAAACCTCCCGTTGAAATGCAGGGGATCGAACCCCGCCTGCTGTCAAGATTCAAATGGGGTCTGGCAGCTGATCTTCAGGTGCCCGACCTGGAAACCCGTATCGCCATACTGGAAAAAAGACTCTACAACGACGGCATTGAGATGCCCGTCGACGTGATTGAATACCTTGCCTACAGCATCACCACCAACATCAGGGAACTGGAAGGTGCACTCATCTCCATCCTGGCCCAGTCATCCCTCAATAAAAAAGCAATCACCATCGAGCTCGCCAAACAGATGGTGGATAAATTCGTAAAAAACACAACCCGGGAGATCTCCATCGATTACATCCAGAAGGTCATTTGCGATTATTTCGGACTGGCATCCGATGCCATCCATTCAAAGACACGCAAGCGCGAGATCGTGCAGGCCAGACAGCTTGCGATGTATTTTGCCAAAAAGCATACAAAATCTTCCCTCGCCACCATCGGACTGCAATGCGGCAACAAAGATCACGCAACGGTGCTCCACGCCTGCCGTACGGTGAATAATCTCATTGAAACCGATAAACAGTTCAGGATCTATGTGGAAGAGCTTGATAAAAAAATCAAGCTATGAAATCTGACGCGTTTTTTAATCTTTGGATTGAAAATCCCAACGGGAGATGATCCCTGATGATCAAACCATACGCAGCACCGCCAACCGGATCAGGGATCACATACACCGTACGCCCGTTCTCACGTGCCAGACTTTAAACCATCTCCTTCAGGCTGAAGTTTTTTTTAAATGTGAAAACTTCCAGAAGGCCGGGGCCTTTAAATTCAGAGGTGCCACCAACGGTGTGCTTTCCCTGGAAGAATCTGAAGTCCACAACGGCGTCTGCACCCATTCATCCGGTAACCACGCGCAGGCACTTTCGCTGGCTGCCCGCAACCGCGGCATCCCCGCCTATATCGTCATGCCGGAAACGTCTTCGCGGGTGAAAACAGAAGCCGTACTGAATTATGGAGGAAAGATCACCTTCTGCAAGCCAACCCTCGCCGCGAGGGAGGAAACCCTGGAAAAGATCCGGTTGCAGACCGGTGCCATTGAAATACATCCCTACAATGATTACAGGACCATTGCAGGCCAGGCTACTGCTGCCCTTGAACTGATCCAGGATACGGAACACCTCAGCGTGATCCTTGCACCGGTCGGCGGAGGCGGATTGCTGAGCGGAACGGCACTTTCCGCCTATTATTTCTCCCCTGCAACAAAAGTAATCGCTGCCGAACCCGCCATGGCCGACGATGCCTTTCGCTCCTTTTACTCCGGACAGCTGATCCCTTCAACCAATCCGACAACCATTGCCGACGGATTGCTCACATCTCTGGGCAGCCTGACCTTCCCGATCATCCGGCAACATGTGCATCAAATCGTCACTGTCGGGGAGGAATCCATCATCAAAGCCATGCGTTTCATCTGGGAACGGATGAAGATCATCATCGAGCCCTCTTCAGCAGTCCCCGTGGCTGCACTGTTTGACAGCGCTTCTAAAAATGACGGGAACGGATTCCTTACACCTGGCATTCGCATCGGGGTGATCCTTTCAGGAGGGAATACCGACCTGTCGAAGCTACCCTGGTAATACGCCACACCCATCCCATGCAAACCAAAGGCAGATTATACCTCATCCCCGTAACACTGGGTGAAACATCCCCTGAGACGGTGATCCCCGGTGGCTCCCTGGAAATCCTGCACAGGCTGAACGAATTTGTCGCAGAGGATATCCACTCGGCACGCCGACACCTTCACAGGGCAAGATACTCAGGTGATCTGAATACGGTTACGTTCCACCTTTACAATGAACACAGCCAGCCTGCCGATATCGTACCCGTCATCAACGCTCTTTCATCGGGGCACGATATCGGACTGCTTTCCGAGGCGGGCCTCCCCTGCGTGGCTGACCCGGGCAGTGCAATCGTTCAAGAGGCTCACCGGAAAGGCCTGCAGGTGATCCCGCTGACCGGCCCTTCCTCGGTAATGCTGGCACTGATGGCATCGGGATTCAATGGACAGAATTTTACTTTCCACGGATACCTTCCCGTCAGGTCCCAGGAAAGAATACGGCAGATCAGGCTGCTTGAAAAAATGATCCTCCGGAACGACCAGACCCAGATCTTTATGGAAGCACCCTATCGTAACCTGCAACTTTTTGAAGATATCCTTAGAACATGTTCGGATGAGATTTATCTTTGTGTGGCCTGTGACCTGACCCTGGATACGGAATGGATACGGTCGCAACCGGTCAGGGAATGGAAAAAGGATCATCCGGCGATCCATAAACGACCTGCTGTTTTCCTGCTTTATAAATGATATGAACCGTCCAATGTCCGAAACGATCCTGTCGCTGCAACACCTCACCAAACACTACGGACGCATTCACGCGGTGAATGATCTTTCGCTTGAAGTGAACAAAGGCGAAGTTTACGGTATCCTTGGACCAAACGGAAGCGGCAAGACCACCACCCTGGGCATGATCCTCGACGTGGTAAATCCTACCAGCGGAACCTATTCATGGTTCGGACAGCCTCCCTCCCACACGCATCGCAAACGCATCGGTTCGATCCTGGAACAGCCCATTTTTTATCCCTATCTGACCCCCCTGCAGAACCTGAAGATCGTTTCCCTGATCAAAGAAGTCCCTGCATCCAATGCTGAAGAATTACTGAAAATGGTGGGCTTATACGAACGAAGGCACAGTAAATTCAGCACATTCTCGTATGGGATGCGTCAGCGAATGGCGCTCGCTGCCTCCCTGCTGTGCAATCCGGAGGTGCTGATACTGGATGAGCCGACCAATGGCCTTGACCCTCAGGGCATCGCTGAAGTTCGGGAACTGATCAGGACAGTCGCAGCCAGAGGGGTCACCATCATCCTGGCCAGTCACCTGCTGGATGAGGTGCAAAAGACCTGTTCATCGGTCTGTGTACTCGACAAAGGTAAACGTCTTTTTGCAGGCAACGTGGAGGAAGTGCTCCGGGAAACCATCCTGGTGGAGGTTGCGGCGGCAGACCCTGCCAAACTGGAACAGGCACTCGCCGGATCGCCACTCATCAAGTCGGTTGAACGCCAGCATGACGTACTCCTTATCAAATTGGAAGAAAATGTGACCGCCGGGGATCTTAACGCTGCGCTCCACGCACAGGGAATTGTGCTGAGCCACCTTGTCCAGCGGAAAAAGACCCTGGAAAATTATTTCCTGGAACTCCTAAAGACCGCCGAATGATCCGACTGATCAAAATAGAATTCAAAAAAATCCTCTCCTACAGGGTGTTCTGGTTACTCGTTGGATTTTATGCGGTATCGCTCACCTTCATGCTGATTGTCGCCCAGGTGATCATTAACGAGATCCTGAGGGAGGCCGGACAATCCGCCCCGATCCCTCTGCTGAAGATCTCACTGTACCAGTTCCCCAGGATTTGGAATAACCTCACCTATATGGCGGGTTTTCTGACGCTCTTTCTGGCCATTATTGTCATTTTCTTCGTCTGCAATGAATATTCCAATAAAACCTTCCGGCAGAACATCATCAACGGATTGAGCCGTAACGAATTCGTGCTTTCCAAACTGTATTTCATCCTGATCATCAGCCTGGCCGCAACCCTGCTGATCCTGGTTGTGGGGCTGGTCCTGGGACTGATACACACAAAAGATGTGGATTTTGGGGATATCTTCAACAGTAAGCTCCAGTTTATAGCCGGATATTTTGTGGAGGCATTCTGCTATCTGCTCTTTGCATTTTTCATTGCTTTTTTACTCAAAAAAGCAGGTTTGGCAGTGATCACACTGCTGTTCTATACCATGATTGAGCAGATCCTGATCTGGTGGAAAATTCCGGCAGAATATGTTAAATTTTTTCCGATGAAGGCTTTTGGCAGGCTGGTCCATTTTCCGAAGATCCCTCTGCCAGAGATCAACGGATCCAGCATTCACTTCCAGGATCATGTCTCCCTGGCCGATACCGGAATCGCACTTCTCTACGCTGGCATCCTTATCTTTTTGATTTACAGGATAATGCACAAAAGAGATATCTGATTAACGATTAACTGATATTTGATTTACCAACATGTCATCCCTATGGGATGAATCGATTGTCAGTCATTGACCGCCGACCGCCAATCCACCGTCACTGGGTTCCTCGGGACGTACTGCCGACTATTTTTTCAAGTGCCTCCAGCCGCTTCAGCACCGGGGGATGTGAATAATAGACGAATACGCAGGCCGGATGAGGACGAAGGTTAGATAAATTATTGACAGATAGCTTTTTAAGTGCTTCCTGCAGAGGACCGGCACTGAAATTTTCACCCGCATACCGGTCAGCTTCGTATTCGTGTTTTCGGGAGAGATAATTCAACCCCAGTCCAATGATCGTTGAAAAGGGACTGTAAAGAATGCCAAAGGCGAGGATCCCCATATGGAAACTTCCTTCAGCGGCGCCCAGGGCCTGCGATAAAACCGGGTTTTGGATGAACAGGGATAAGATGAACAGCGTGAGCCCTGTCTGGGCTATCGAAAGCAAAATGCCTGTGCGGGTGTGTTTCTTTTTATAGTGACCCACCTCATGGGCAAGCACTGCCACAAGTTCATCCGTGGTGTGATCCGCGATCAGGGTATCAAACAGGACGATCCTCTTTTTCGCTCCCAGACCGCTGAAATAGGCGTTTGACTTGCTTGACCTTTTAGAACTATCGATCACAAAAATATTATCCAGCCTGAACCTGACCTTTTGAGCAAAACCTTCGATGGCATTCCTTAACTCCCCCTCTTCAAGGGGGGTTTGCTTATTGAACAGCGGAACGATCAGTGTCGAATAGAACATGGTCATGAAGACAGAAAACAGACTGATGGCTATCCAGGCAAAGATCCAGAACAGGTTCCCTGTTGCAAGATAGATCCAAACGATCAACGACAGGATGCCGCCGCCCAGTAGGGCACCCAGCAACCACCCTTTCAGCTTGTCGAGGATGAAGGTTTTTGGTGTGGTCTTATTGAATCCAAAACGTTCTTCAATGACAAAAGTACTGTAGACCGAAAACGGAGTGGCAAGAAGATCAGCTGCCAGGCCCAGAATCCCGAAAAAAAACAGGGCCAGAAGGATGGGATGGGTGGTTTGCTCTCTGACCAGGTTGTCAAGCCAGGCAAATCCGCCTGTAAGCAGCATCAGGAGCATGACCATAAGAGAAAAGGAATCCGTCAGGATGGAAAAACGCTGCTTCGTGCGAAGGTAGGCCTGGGATTTACGGTATTTCTCAGGGTCATAGATCCCCTTCAGCTCATCAGGCAACTCATCGCTCCAGTACGTGCTGTTCAGGTAGTCGAGGATCCTTTCAACGATGAAGCCGACTGCCAGGATGACGATGATCGCAATTCGTATCGATTGATCCATAGATATTTATGATTCAGTATTCCGTATTTATGATTTAGGAATTAATTTTTGATTTTAGAGTTAAGATCATTCATCCTTATTTTAGAATTAAAGGTATCCTTTCATTTTATAGACCCGGTAGCCGACCCGTTCGTGAATGAGCGCGTGCCAGTAGACAAAACTGACTGTCTGGGGTATTAGCAGATGTTCAATGTCGCTTCGGCGCTTGCCGGTAAGTTTGTTGGAAACGTACGGTGTCACATCCAGTCCCGCTTTTATTAAACAGCCTTCTGCACGGCGCATATGCAGCGCGGTGGTTATCAGCAGATACCTTCCTCCCGGGATTTTTTGTTTCAGGATGGCTGCACTGTTCTCTGCATTCTCAAAGGTGTTGTCGGATACTGAATCCACCAGGATCACCGAATCCGGCACACCGATCGACAGAAGGTACTTCCGCATATTAGCTGCTTCGTACTGATCACGGATGAAAAGATCTCCCGGCCCGCCCGAAAGCATCAGGCGCTTTACCCTTCCATTTTCATACAAGTCAATGGCCTGGAGGATCTTATCGGCATTTTCCCTGAAAATGAACCGGTGTGTCGGGTGGTCATAATTCAGAATATTGCCTCCCAGAACAATCGCCGCATCATAGGAAGAGTCGAAGGATGATTGCGTCTGCAAGGGATATTCCCACGAACGCAACGCCTCATCCACCAGAAAACGATTGGAAAACAGGTAAAAGAGAATCAATGATCCCAGAAAAAGCCATTTGAAGCTCCGGTGTTTCCTGACAAAAAAAACCAGCACGAAAAGGGAAAAGATCCAGAACAAAGGGCTGAGAAAGTAGGAGACGATCTTTGATAGTGTGAAGAACATTGGAACGTCAGATCAAGATTAACATCCTTAAACATTCCGGAGGAACATCAGTAGGATCCTTTGTATTTTCTGATGAACCATTCCGTTGCCAATAATGCGATGATTGCAACCAGTACCCAGATGACATTGTTCAGTTCGTTGTATGCTTTCCGTGAGTAGATCAATGTGTGTATATCATCACGCTCTTTGAGCAAAGCGGGCAACTGTGCAATCTGTTCCGGGAAGATCATCTCACCTCCGTGACGCTTCGCCAGGTTATAGAGCAGCGGATGATCCGCGCGGGTGGCAACGGATTCAATGTTTACCGCCTCAACGGAGAACTGACCTGTTTTCTCGTAAAGGTCATTCCCCACCTTCACTTTTGCCCTGTACGAATAATTACCCGGAGGATAATTCCCAACCTGCAGATGGTAGGCATTCCCCTTTCTCCCAAAGGTGTAGGGAAAACGGGTTCCCTCTTCATTTTCGATCACGATCTCTACGTCCGGCTCACTGGTGGGCTCATAACTTTTGGTATACACCTCCGCTTCCAGTTCGATGGTTTCATTCTCGTGATAAACTGAACGGGCCATCACCCGGAAAAAACCTTTCTCTTCCCTGACGGCAAGGTATTGTATTATTTTATTGATCAGTTGATTAAATACAATATGGTTTTCCCTTTCCATGTAATTGAACAGCCTCCACCTCCAGATTCCCTCCCCGGCAATGAAACCTGCTTTGCTATCCGCCATCTCCGTGAAAAAGATCAGGGGCATATCCGAGATCACCTTTCCGATCTTCTGGTAGGCCAGGACATTGGCTGTCGGAGGCAGATCATAGTTTCCGAACGGGCTGACCAGGGGCGGAAATTTTTCCAGCAGACTCCTGGTCTCCTCATCGGACCTGAACAGGATGAAATCCTTATTGACAACCGGTATCGCCTCGTTGACCATCCGTTCATTCTGTCTTATGACCAGACCCAGGTTCAACTGATTAAGGGCCTGTAAATCCGTTTGTTCACCAATGATGCACAAAACGGGCACCTTGCTGTCCTTGATCTTTGAGATGATCATTGCCTGATTTTGTGCGCGTGCAGGTACCTGATGCAGGACCACCAGGTTGAACCCTGATAATTCCCCCTGAAAATCATTGACCGGATGATCCTCAACTTCATAGTTATAATTTGTCTGGATGGCCGATTTGATAGCCGATAGGTCAGGATGCGGCGAAGAGTAAAGGATCAGGATCTTCTGGCGTGAATCCAAGACTTCGATGAAAATATCCGAGGCGTTATTTTCATAGCTGATCTCATCCGCCAGACCCGTCAGCGAGACACGATACCTGACCAGACCGGTCTTGCTGGCCTTGAGTTCAGCAATAAAACGCTCACTGTAAAGGTCGCTGGCAAAGTCAATGTTCTTGGCAAAGAGGATGCTGTCGCCCCTGCTCACCGTTAGCCTGCTTCGCTGACCGGCAAATTTGTGTGCTCCGGCAGTGATCTCCACCGGGAATTGATTTCCCAGGTAAGCGATGCGGTTATAGTTGATCCGTTGAAGCAGGATATCCCGCTGAAGATTGGTGTCGCCCAGGGCGATGGTATAAACAGGCGCTGCAATGTCCCTGGAGCTGTAAAGCGGATTCAATCCCCTGTTATAGATACCATCCGAGGCGAGAAGAATTGCACCAATGTTCCTGTTTGAATAACTGGATTCCACCTCTTGGAATACTGCTGACAGATCTGTTTGTTTATCACGAAAGGACAAGGATGATAATGACTGATCATCAATTAATTGCATTTTATCGCCCATTGAATAGATCCGCGTATCATACTCCCTGTTCAGGGCAGTGATCAGTTGGCCGAGATCCTGCCGGAATTCGGAAAGATAATATGCTGAGTCCTTGACCATGCGTACGGATTGAGAATTATCAATGGCCACGATGATCACCGGTTTTTCATACGTTCTGTTTATGGAACGGATCAGCGGTGATAGCAAAAGGAAGCTGATCAGCGATACGGCCAGAAAGCGTAAAACGGCCAGAAAGAGCATTAACCGGCGGGGAAGCTCATCTTTCCTGTTCCGGAAGTACAATAAAAGAGCAATTGCTGCACCGAGCAACAGACACAGTACAACAAACCAGACAGGATATTCGATCTGAATGCTCAATCCATGATCTTTTAACGCAACCGGATGGCAGGAAGATTAATCTTTGTAGTCTGTCAGCAAGGTATAGCCAGTCAGTTTACCTTTGTTATTGTACGACTCTGAGCGGACAGTGCCAACATTTTTGGCGTACCACTCCACGGATTTGATGTTAATTTTCATCATCATCTTTGTCTCGATGTCCGATGAAATCCTATAACAGCTAAACGTTCCGGCAGGGGTAGTGATATCTTCCATTGCTTCGACCTTGCGGTTGGTCACCCCGACGTTCATGCTGAACAGCTTCATCCCGCCGCTGCTGGCCGACACCGTTATCCGTGCATCCTTCAGGCTTTGCCCCACGTTAAGGCTGGAAGGGAACTCCATGTTTTCCGTTTCCATGGCGACTTCCATGTCCTTAAAGGATTCCATGGTTTGCTGGTCCAGGAACTTTTTCATGTCAATGTAAAAAACACCGTTCTCACAATAAAATTCCATTTGCGTGTTCATTTGTTCCTTTTCCTTGTCGTCATAACTTTTCACCTCGGCAATGACGCTGGTGCGAGCTCCGGAAGTCTGTTTTTGAAGTACGGTCATTTTCGAAATTCCCTGGAGCTTGTCTTTTGCATCATAGTTTCTGGTTTCCAGGTAAGCCCCTTCCTTCATTGGGAAATAAGCATCACAATCCTGGGAAAAAGCTGCGAATCCGATGATCGCGGTGAGGAAACCTGTAAGGGATAATCTACGTAATGTTTTCATTGTATATAAGTTTTGTTATTTGTTGTGGTCATTTGCTCGGCGCGGAGTTTATCCCGACGAAAGTCGATAGCGCCTTGCGTCATTCATTGTCATTCATTGTCATTCATTGTCATTCATTGTCGTTCGTTGTCATTCATTGCCATTCTCCTCTCTCCTCTCTCCTCTCTCCTCTCTCCTCTCTCCTCTCTCCTTTCTCCTCTCTCCTCTCTCCTCTCTCCTCTCTCCTTTCTCCTCTCATCATGTGTACAATCCTCCACACACCTGGATAACCTGTCCGGTGACATAATCCGACAGATCGGAAGCAAGGAAAAGTGCCACGTTGGCCACATCTTCCGGTTTTCCTGAGCGGTGCAGCGGAATGCTTTTCAGCCAGTTTTCCTGAACCTCGGAGGGCAGTTTCTGTGTCATTTCTGATTCGATGTATCCCGGTGCGATGGCATTGCACCTGATGTTCCTGCTGCCGAGCTCCAATGCGACTGATTTCGTGAAACCAATCATCCCGGCCTTGGAGGCTGAGTAATTTGATTGTCCTCCGTTGCCTCGTATCCCCACGATGGAACTCATGTTGATGATGGAGCCGAAGCGTTGTTTGAGCATGGGCCGCTGAATGGCTTTGGTCATATTGAACACCGATTTCAAATTGACAGCAAGCACCATATCCCAATCGTTTTCCGACATCCGCATCAGGAGATTATCCCGTGCAATGCCAGCGTTGTTGACCAGTATATCGATTTTGCCAAAATCCTGCACTACCTCATTGACCAATTGATCACAATCTGCCAGGGAACTGGCATCGGAAGCATAGCCCCGGGCGGTCACACCCATTGATTGAAGCTCATTCTCAAGATTTCGCATCGCTTCATCCCCTCGAAGATCGGTGAAGGCAATGCTGGCGCCTTCTCCGGCAAATGTCAGGGCGATGGCACGGCCAATGCCCCGGGATGCACCGGTAATGAGAGCTGTCTTTCCTGTTAACAGGTTCATAAGGAATGTTTTAGGTTGTCACATAAAAAAACATACGATTAATTTAAAGCCATTTCACCAGACGGAGGGATTGCCGGTAGGGTACCAGATCGCTTTTGGGATAGATCCTGAAGATATAGTCATACCCTCCAGCCCGGTCCATGTGGATACGACAGCTATACGATACCCTGTTATTCTCCAGCTTCTTCATTTCCATCTCCTTTACCCATAGGATATTCTTCACCTCACCATTGTCCTTCTGCCCGAATAAGGCTTCAACTCCGATATGCTCACAGGATATTTCCGGAATGAAAAGGATTACTTCTGCATTAAACTGATCACCAAGTTTCAGTGGACTGATGCTGGGATCAGGTACTTTTACCTCCAGTACTTCAATTTTATCCCAGTTGCTGATCACCTTGCGTTTCCATTTGGCAACACGCCGTGCCAGAAGGAATTCATCCTTTCCCATCAGTGCCGTTCTGGCCAGTAACTTATTGTAATAATTTGATTTATAATCATTTAACATGCGCTTCATCGTAAAATGAGGTGCGACCTCCGAGAATGTATTTTTTATATATTGAACCCATTCCACCGGGACATCATTCTCGTCGCGTTTATAAAATAACGGCATGATGTTATCCTCCAGCAGGTTGTACAGGATTTCCGCATCCAGTTCATCCTGATAATGCTGATCCTGGTAAAAGCGGCCTTCCGGTATGGCAAACCCGGCTTCCGGGCGATACCCTTCGGCCCACCACCCATCCAGAACACTCAGATTGACCACTCCGTTCATCACAGCTTTCTCACCGCTGGTGCCACTGGCTTCCATGGGCCGTGTGGGGGTGTTGAGCCAGATATCCACACCCGGGATCAGTTTCTTGGAAAGTCCGATCTCATAATTTTCCAGAAAGATGATCTTGCCAATGAATTCAGGGCGCTTTGAAATATCGATGATCCGCTTGATCAGGTCCTGACCGGCTTTGTCACGGGGGTGTGCTTTCCCGGCAAAAATGAACTGGACCGGGTGCGTGGGACTATTGATCAGTCCATCCAGCCTTTCCAGGTTTGAAAACAGAAGATGCGCCCGTTTATACGTGGCAAAACGCCGGGCAAACCCAATGGTCAGTGCGTGCTCGTTGAGAGCTTCAATGGTCTTGAAGATCAGCTTGGGATTCTCCTGCCTGGCAGTGAGGTCACGGGTAACCTTTTCCCTGAGAAACGCGATCAGTTCTTTCCGGAGCTGGTTCCTGATTTCCCATATTTTAGCATCCGGCACCTGGTGGATCTTCTTCCAGTGTTCCGGATTGGACTGATCACTTAAAAATGCCTCTCCAAAGACTTCTTGATGCAATTGTTGCCAGACCGGGGCAGTCCAGCTGGGATAGTGCACCCCGTTGGTCACGTATCCAATTGGAATTTCATTGGTGAAATAACCATCGAACAGCGGGCTGAACATCTCCTGGCTTACCGTTCCGTGAAGGCGGCTCACACCATTGACCTCCTGTGCAAAATTTACAGCCAGAACACTCATCGAAAACTTTTCACTGGGATTGTTTTTGTGCATCCGTCCAAGATTCATGAAAGTATCCCACGTGATTCGCAACCGGTCGGCATAATGAGGGATGTAGGTCCGAAGCAGATCTTCCGTAAAATGGTCATGGCCTGCTGCGACAGGAGTATGGGTGGTGAATAGCGTGGAAGACCGTACCACCTCCAGAGCTTCCATGAAGTAGAGTTTATCAACCTGAACATATTTCCTTAACCGTTCCAGGCCTATGAAAGCCCCATGTCCTTCATTGATGTGGAAAACAGCTGGATTGATACCGAGTACATCCAGCAACCGGATGCCTCCTACACCCAGGAGCAGTTCCTGTTTGAGCCGCATCTCTTCATCTCCCCCATAGAGGTTATAGGAAATGGATCTGTCGGCCTCGTTGTTTTCAGGGATATCGGCATCCATCAGGTAAATGGAGATGCGGCCCACCTGAAGGATCCATACCTTTGCATAGACAACCCTACCGGGCAGTGCAACACTCACGCGGATCCACTCGCCGTCGCTGCCACGGGCAGGGGTTAAAGGCAAATGAGAAAATTTCTGTGCTTCATAGCGGGCTACCTGGTCACCAAAAAGGGAGATCGCCTGTGTAAAATACCCATAACGGTAAATCAGTCCTACGGCGACCATATTCGCATTGGAATCGCTCGCCTCCTTGATGTAATCACCTGCCAGAACTCCCAGTCCGCCAGAGTACATCTTGAGAATATCATGAAGGCCATACTCCATGCTGAAATAGGCCACAAGACCCTGCCCTTCGTTCTGCGGGACATCCATATAGTTCCGGAACCGTTGATAGACCGTCTGCAGGTTTTCCATGAACCTGGGATTCCGCTCCAGGTAGTCAAGTTTCTCTATGGTAATTCGTTCGATGAGCGACAACGGATTTTGCCTGCTTTCATTCCATAGTACCGGGTCGATCTCCTCAAACAGGGAGATGGCGTCGTTGTTCCAGGTCCACCAGAGGTTCCAGGCAAGCTCGGTCAGCATGTGGAATTTTTCAGGTAACGTCGGACTGACCAGTATTTTCCTCCATTCCGGTTTTATCACCGTTGCCTGCTGGAGGAAGGTGCCAATATCAACCTGTTGCTTTGAAAGATATTGATCCGAACGCGAAAGTGATTTCCTGAGCGCCATCTCATAGGCCTCCACGTAGTAACTGATCAATTTATCCCACAGCGTGAGCTGGGACAGATCGAAGGCCTGATTGCGTGCGGCTTCGAACTGTTCAGCATTCCAGGCCAGGGCTTTTTTGATGTTGATGATCATTTCTTCAACTACCGCCCTGTCATTGTCGTCATCTCTCTCCAGAACAACAAGACCGGGCTCGGTATCGGGGTTTTTGCCACGGATCCATTGTCCGAAACCCGACAGTGAAGTGATCATCGCAGGGACATGAAACGCCAGGCTTTCAAGGGGCGTATATCCCCAGGGTTCATAATAGGAAGCAAACGTGGAAACATCAAAGCCAATCACAAAGTCATAATAGTCCAGGTTGAATACGCCATCATTCCCGTTGAGATAGGAAGGGATAAAGATGATCTTGACCTTGTCTTCAGGCCGGTTGAGCAGTTCATTCTCCTGGATGCGCCTCAAAACGGCATCGTTGGAGGGATCCCACAAAAGATGGGTCAGGTGGACACCTGTGATCGGTTGCAAAAAGTCGGTCTGCCTGATCCGTTGCAGCATTGCCTCATCGGGTCCCTTGTGGTTGCCAGGTACCGCGATGACCGCAAGAACAGGCCGTTCCACCTCCGGATCCTTATTGATGCGGCCCAGGCTGTCGATGAAAAGATCAAGGCCTTTGTTTCGGAACTCATAACGTCCACTTGTAAGGATCCACAAAGAATCCTCTGGTATGTGCTGGTTCAGAAGCGCTTCCGTCACGGCGGTCACCTTTTGGCGCGCACTGTTGCGCCGCCTGGCAAAGTCGTCTCCCACGGGAACAAAGGAATTCTCAAAACCATTGGGGGTGATCACGCTGACCTTTTGCCGCAGAAAATGTTCACACTCCCGGGCGGTTATCGGGCTGACTGTTGTAAAAACATCGCATGTGTTGGCCGAGTGGTACTCCAGGGAAAATTTTGACCGGAGGTTAAAATTCTGTGCCGTAGATTCCGGATCGTAGGTATTTAGATTCTTATATAATGGTAAACCGTTGCCGGCAATGCACCGGCCAAGTGTAGTGGCGTGGGTCGTAAAGACAGTGGCTGCCTGCGGCATGAACTCTTCCAGATACAAAATACCTGTTCCGGTCATCCATTCGTGAAAGTGGGCGATGATCTTATCCTGCCCCGAAAGATAGAATTCGTAATAACTTTCGATGATCCTGCCGGCCGCATAACCGAACAGGGCAGGCTCTATGTAATCCCATCCTCCTGCCAGAGAATCCAGTTTATATGTCTCCCAGAACTTGGCGAAGATCTTGTTTTTATTGGGAAAAAACGTTGTGAAATCCACCTGGATCACGATCGGGTGACCACTGATGTTCCAGCGGCCGATTTGAAAGCGCAGACCCTCCTGGGCCGCTTTCTCCTGCCAGGCGGTCATCAGTGTTTTATCCTCAATGAAGTCCGGATTCTCATCGGTCTCTTTCCAGACATCCGGGCCAAGAAGGATATAATGATCGCCGAAACGTTCAGTGAGCTGGCGTGCCTTGGTCGAAAGTACGGTATAGATCCCTCCAACCTTGTTGCAGACTTCCCAGCTAACTTCAAAAATATAATCAGGCTTTGTGTATTGATCCTTTTCCATCATACCAACCTTTTAAAGATTACATCGGTTAAAAATCCATCAAAGATCATTGATTACCGCCGTAAGTTTCTGGCGGCACTGATTGATCTCCGTCTTTTTACTCTTTCTGTGTGATTCGGTAAACGCTTCAAAGCGGATCCGGTCTTTCGGGGAAAGTACCTTGATCAACTTATCCCTCAATGACACATCACAATTGATGAGTGCACAGGCCAGGGTTTCCAGGTCAACCTGGGCCAGGAGCTTTTTCAGGTGTGTGGGCGAAAGATTTTGCATATCCTCAAGTGTACAAACCTTCTCAGCAGAAGTCACCCTGGCCGGCTTTTTTGATCCCTTCTTCACGGATTGCTTCTTTGCCACTGCAGGGATTGCTTCCCGGGACCCGTCAACTGCATCATTGACACGGGTCATAAAATCAGAAAGCACATTCATATAATTGATAAATGCTTCATAGGGTGAAGCATAGGGAGTGAAATACTTATGGACCTCGCCATCGGAAAACCACTTGGTGCACATATAATAAAAATGATCACTGCACTGAAGGTATTGCCAGTCCCTTGTAAGATCTTCCCGGTGAAGGGCGTTCACCTTGTTTTCCAGGCTATAAAGCTTGTCAACCGCTTCAGCCTGCATCTCATTGCCGAGCCAGGCAGTCGTATCACGTTCTTCATCAGCCCACGAGATCGCATGCCCCACATGGATGGAGGAAACGGGCTGCAGGAGCTCAAGCAATTCCCCTGGCGTATGGAATGCATAGTCGGTAGCACCCAGGACGGTCCGGGGCAGGTTTCTCAGAAAATCAAAGATCCCGGAGTCAGCCCATTGATGTTCGCCAAAGGTTTCGTAATCAAGGAAAATATTCACCACTTCCTCCCGGGGATTGAACGCCTGTATCCAGGAAGCAAACTTCTCAGCGGTCAGTGGCCACTCATTCCAGCTTTGCAGTGAAAAACGAAAAGCAATGTCATCACTCAGCCTGAAATTTTTCAACAGAAGCTTCAGCCGGGGATTGACCGCGTTGCAATACATGAAATTCGGACTTTTCCATCCCAGGATGTGCCGGGGGCCTTCGCTCAGCATCAGTTCATAACCCATTTCCGCCACCAGCTCACCAACCCGGTCCGAATAGATCAGTTCGGTATTCCTGAACACCCTGGGTCGCTGACCGAACAATGTTTTGATCTTATCCGAGTGCTCCTTCACCTGTCTGAAAAACTCCTCCTTGCTGCGGAGGGAAGCCAGCGAGTGGGCATAGGTTTCCGTCAGAAATTCGACGGAACCCGTCCGCGCCAGTTTCTGAAAGCTTTCAATGACCTCCGGTGCATATTTTTCAAATTGTTCAAGTGCAAGTCCGGTAATGGAATAAGCAACTTTAAACGCACTGCCGTATTCTTTGATCAGATCCAGGATGATCTGGTTGGCAGGCAGATACGATCGCCGGGCAACGCGCTGTGTGATCGACCGGTTCAAATAATCATCGTAATAGTAGTGATCCCTTCCGATGTCAAAGAAACGGTACGTCCTTAACCTGAAGGGTTGATGAACCTGGAAATAAAGACAGATTGATCTCATAAATGATGCTGTTGTGCTTATTAGTTGTTATATTTAGCTGCAAGCTACCCTGCCACTCCCTCATACACCTCCTTCACCTTCATGGCTGCATCGTCCCACTTGAGGCTTTCCACCTCCTCCTTTCCATAATGCTTAAAGGTCTCGGAAAGCGCATTGTAATGCAGCAAACCATAGATGGCATCTGCCAGGCCGTGGACATCCCAGAAGTCAACTTTCAGGGCATGCTTGAGAATCTCCGACACCCCGGATTGCTTGGAAATGACAACGGGCACATTGGATCGCATGGCTTCCAGAGGGACGATGCCAAAAGGCTCTGACACCGAAGGCATCACAAAAACATCACTCATGGCAAACATACGGTCCACATCGGCGCCCTTGAGGAATCCGGTAAAATGAAACCGTGTTGCAATGCGCAACTCGGCCACACGCCGGATCAGTTTGTTCATCAGATCACCCGTGCCGGCCATGACAAAACGTACATTTGGATCCACCTCCAGTACCTTTTTCGCGGCCTCGACAAAATACTCCGGACCTTTCTGGAAAGTGATGCGGCCAAGGAAGGTGACCACTTTTTCCTTCAATACCTTATCGGCTCCTTCCAGTTCATCCTTGGTCACAGGTTCAACGGCATTATGCACCGTAATGATCTTGTCAGGATCAATGCCGTAGCGTTCGATGACAATCTGGCGCGTCAGGTTGGAAACGGTGATAACACGATCCGCCTGTTCCATGCCGTAACGTTCGATATCATACACCTGCTGGTTGACATTCTCCCCTGACCGGTCAAATTCAGTGGCATGCATGTGGACCACCAGCGGCTTGCCTGAAGCTGCCTTGGCCGCAACACCGGCCGAGTACGTCAGCCAGTCGTGAGCATGAATGATATCAAAGTCGTGTTTCACCGCAAGGGCAGAACCTATCAACGCATACCGGTAAACCTCTTCCATCAGGCTCGTACCGTATTTGCCTGAAAACTCATACCGGTCGGAAAACAGGGTCTGCTTGCTGGTTTTCTTCCGAAGTTGCTCCTGTACGACCAGGTCGGTAAATTCTTCCGGTGCAACATAGGGAATAAGGTTCGAGCCCACTTCCATATAGGTGATCCGTTCCCAGTACTGCTTGTTTTCAACATCATCAATGTCGATCACAATGTCGCTGGCATTGACCAGGCGGACAGCACGCTGGTCTTCATCACCATAGGCTTTCGGCACGACAAAGATAACCTCCGTCCCGTGCTTTGCCAGTCCCCTGGTAAGGCCGTAGCAGGCAGTCCCCAGGCCACCTGTGATGTGAGGAGGAAATTCCCAGCCGAACATTAAGACGCGCATATAATTACTTTAAATTTTGTTGCACGTGATATGATAAATTCCAAAATCCAAAATCCATTCTGTCTACTGCTGACCGCTGATCCCGACTTTCGTCGGGACGTCGCTTCGCTCCGCTGCTGACTGCTGATCCCGACTTTCGTCGGGACGTCGCTTCGCTCCGCTGCTGACCGCTGATCCCGACTTTCGTCGGGACGTCGCTTCGCTCCGCTGCTGACCGCCGGCTCTCATCCACCCTCCATATCCCTGAGCATCTTCCCGACCCGAAGCAGCTCTGCCACGCTCCAGGCCTGGGAAATGGCTCCTCCCGGATTATGCGGCGGATCTCCATCGTAAACTTCCGGTACGGTGCCAATCCCATTCTCGTCCATCACATCTTCAAAACCGCTCAGAATCCCCCTGATCTTTGAAATTCCCGATTTACCGTGCAAACGGAGGTAAGCCTCAGCAAAATGGCCGAATAACCACGGAAATACCGTCCCGTTATGATAAGCCAGATCCCTGGCTGTCTGATCACCAAAATAGACACCGTGGTAGTTGGGATTCTTGGGTGACAACGTACGGAGCCCGCGCGGTGTCAATAGTTCCCGTTCAATGATGTCCAGGATCTGCTTACGGATCTCTTCATCCACGGGTGAATAGGGTAGTGAAGCAGCGAAGAGCATGTTCGGCCGCACGGCAAAATCCCTGAACCCGCCATCAGCATAATCAGCCAGATAGCCTTCCTTCTCACTGTAAAACGTCTCCAGGAATGCCTGAGGGATCCTTTCGGCCACAGGCTGCCATTCGGCAATGAAATCTTTATCCCCCGCTTCACGTGCAAGCTCCAGCGCAAACATGACGGCATTGTACCACAGGGCATTTACTTCCACCGGAAGCCCAATGCGGGCATTCACAGGCTTGCCGTCAACAATGGCATCCATCCAGGTGATGGCCAGTCCGGGCACACCGGCGTACAGCAATCCGTTCTCCTGCATCTTAATATTGTACATGGTGCCGACACGATAACCCCGAAGGATGACCTTCATCTTTTTTCCGTACTCTTCCCAGATCTTCCCTGGATCCTTGACATGGAGGAGATACTGCTGAAGGGCCCAGAAAAACCAAAGGGATGCATCCACGGAATTGTAATGCTGTTCATGCCCCTGCCCGAAATTCGGGAACAAAGGTCCTTTCAGCTCCTTGAGAATGGCATCCATTACCGCTTTGAAGGTCTTCGTGTCATTCTGGGTCAGGGTCAGCCCGGGAAGCGCAATGAACGTGTCTCTTCCCCATTTCCCATACCAGGGAAACCCGGCAATGATTTCCGATTTTTTTCCTCTTGTAACGATGAACTGCTGGGCAGAATTAATCATGCAATGATAGAAGCTGTCTCTTGGGATTCGGGAGCCTACCTCTTTGTCGAAACTTCGGCTCAGTGTCGTTACATCCACTTCCTCCAGGGCGGCACAAAATACTATGCTTTCTCCCTTTTCGATGGATGTTTCGAAATACCCGGGCGTTAACAGGTCCTCCAGGTAATCGTATCCTCTCTCTTTTTCCCTGATGTACTCAAAATTAAAATACCAGTCAGGCACGTGGACATAATCCACCTGCTTGGAGAACTGCAGGTGAAGATGGGAATATCCAGGGTAGAGCTTTACCTTGATCCCGTTCCCGATTGGCTGGTGCTTGGTGTCAGCATCATAGTTGGCTTTGGTCAGGCGATGGATGTTCCGGAAGGCCAGAAACGGGCGGAAACGCATCCGTGTGGGCGAATGGGCGTCGACCAGCGTATAGCGGATCATCGCTTTCTCATCCCTGGCCGTAAACAGGGTTTCCTTGGTCAACACAACACCGCCGACCCGGTAAGTGAGCTTGGGAATGGGTTCGCAGTCAAAATCCCGTATATACTTGTGTCCTTTGGGCTTGTACACCTCTCCCCTGAATTTATGGATCGCAAGATTAAACTCCTCATCATGCTGAATGATTGTTTCATCCACTGAAGAAAGCAGTACGTGATTATCCTGGTCGACCAGGGGCTGGGGAGCAACAAATAAGCCATGGTATTTACGGGTATTGCAGCCTATGATCGTTGTAAAACCATAGGACCCGGCACGATTTGTCCTCAGAAGTTCCCTGGATAATGAATATTCAAGGTTGATCAGCTGGTTCTTATCAAACTTCAGATAACTCATTTATAAGTTATTAATATAAAATGACCACCGAATGTAACGAAAAAAAATGAGTTGGCAAAGTTAGTGAAATCCCTGAACTTTTCCTTGCCCCCGAAGATTATTTAAGGATTCTGCAAAGGAAGTGGTTCACCTGCAAAATATTTTCCCCTGCCAACCGTATATATGACAGGAATCGGTAATTTTGCCGGTCTGAATTCATGCTGAACAGATCCTTCATCATCCGGAGTTTCCAAGTCTTTTTCTTCCTGCTCATTCCGGGGATGTTCATGATTTCCTGCAACAAAGAGGAGATCACCACCAATCCCTCGGTGAAGCTTACGTTTTCGGCCGACACGGTGGTCTTCGATACCGTCTTTGCCACCATTGGCACGACCACCCGGTATCTGATGGTGTACAACAACGATAAAAACAGGGTAAAGATCGCCTCTGTGCGCCTGGCCGGAGGCAGCGGCTCCCCGTTTGAGCTGAACATCGATGGAGTCCCTTCCATCCAGCTCAGGGATGTTGAGATCCCAGCCAACGACAGCCTGTTCATCTTCATACGCGTCACGGTTGATCCCACCAATGAAAACAATCCATTCCTTGTCACTGACTCGATCGTTTTTGAAACCAACGGGAATGTTCAGGATATCGATCTGGTGGCTTACGGGCAGAATGCACATTTCTACACGAATGCCGTTTACCAGATGCACGGGATGTGGGCGAACGACAAACCGCATGTGGTCTATGGTTTTGTGATCATCGACTCCTCCTACTCGCTGACCATCCAGCCCGGCAGCAGGGTGTACTTTCACAAGGACGCCATACTTGCCGTTGCGAACGAGGCCACCCTTAAGATAGCAGGAACATTCGATGCACCTGTCACGTTCCAGGGCGACCGGCTGGACGAAGACCTGCAGGAGTTACCCGGTCAATGGGGGACGATCTGGCTCACAGCAGGCAGCAAGAACAACGAGATCGACCACGCCATCATCAGGAACGCGGTCATCGGGATTCGTGTCGACACACTGGGGAGTTCTCCACAGCCAACCCTGAAGCTCAGCAATACACAGATCCTGAACATGAGCGGGTACGGGCTCCAGGCGCTGGGTTCCCATGTGGTGGCAGCCAACTGCGTGATCGCCAACTGCGCCGAAACAGCTGTTTTTCTCGGCATTGGCGGAACCTACGACTTCAGGCACTGTACCATCGGCAATTACTACCCCTATACCGCACGACAAACAGCTTCACTGGTATTGACCAATTTTTACCTGCTGCTGGACGACATGGGGCATGTCAAGGATACGATTGCACGGGACCTCAACCAGGCTTATTTCGGCAATTGCATTGTTTACGGAAATAAAACCGAGGAGATCGCCCTGGCCAGTACATCCCTGGCGCAGTTCAATTATCTGTTCGACCACTGCCTGCTGCGAACAACACGGATTGCCGATCCCTTCATAGCAGGCTGCGTCTTCAATGAAGACCCTCTTTTTTCAGACTATGAAACCAACGACTATACGCTCGATACGATTCTCTCCCCTGCCGTCGATGCCGGGTTGATGGACATCATCAACACCTCCGTCCTTAACCTGGTGAATGACTTGAACAACAATAACCGTACGCTCGACGGGAAGCCGGATCTCGGAGCATATGAGCTCATCAGGCGCTAACTTGCAGATCCCAAATCCCAAAGGAAGGTTTGGATCTTGGGATTTTGGATTTGCTTGGATTTTAGTGCTTGGAATTTGGAATTTAACAGAACTATGAAAGAATTTCTTTCATTTTCGTCCCGATTTGTGCCGGAGAATCCACCACGTGGATACCGCATTCCCGCAGTATCTCCTTTTTAGCCTGGGCAGTATCGTTCTTGCCGCCAATGATGGCTCCCGCATGTCCCATTCGACGGCCTTTGGGCGCCGTGGCACCGGCGATGAAAGCCACCATGGGTTTGGTCCCGTGGCGCTTGTACCAGTAGGCAGCTTCGGCCTCCATGTTGCCGCCGATCTCTCCGATCATGACAATCCCGTGGGTCTCAGGATCGACGTTGAACATGGAAATGGCATCCACCGTATGGGTTCCGATGATCGGATCACCACCAATGCCCAGACAGGTGGACTGGCCAAGCCCGATCTTTGTAAGCTGATCCACCGCTTCATAGGTAAGCGTTCCCGAGCGGGAGACGATCCCGATGTGCCCCTTCTTATGGATAAATCCCGGCATGATCCCCACCTTGCATTCCTCAGGGGTAATCACGCCCGGGCAGTTGGGACCTACCAGCCGCGATGCCTTGCTGCATAAGAAATCATGGACCATGACCATATCGCGTGTCGGTATGCCTTCGGTGATGCAAACGATCAACTGGATGCCCGCGTCGGCGGCTTCCATGATCGCATCGGCCGCAAAGGGCGGTGGTACCAAAATGCACGTGACATTGGCTTTTTCCTTTTGCACGGCATCGGCTACGGTGTTGAACACCGGACGGCCAAGGTGTTTCTCCCCTCCCTTGCCGGGAGTCACTCCGCCAACGATGTTCGTTCCATATTCAATCATCTGCATTCCGTGGAAGGTTCCTTCTTTTCCCGTAAAGCCCTGGATGATGACCCGGGAGGATTTGTTGACGAGGATGCTCATGATGCGAAGAGGTTATGTTGTTGCATATTGGTTCAAGGCACAAAGGCACAGAGGCACAAAGGCACAGAGGCACAAAGTTAATGTTTGATTTTTGAGATTAGGCTGGATAACATTCGTTCAATTTCTCTTGTTTTATTTTCAAGATTATCATATTTTTCATTATCAATATAATTCAAATTTTTTGATATGATCAGCTGCGTTTGGAGTTCAAATACTGAACCGATGGAGATCTGCAGGTATCTTAAATAATCATTTGTGTGCTTACGGCCGTATCCCTCTGCAATATTGGATGGAATTGAAACAGCAGCCCTTCGGATCTGGGAGACCAAGCTGTACTTTTCATCTGCAGGAAATGATTTTGTGTTTTCATATACACATGTAACGAGCTCAATTGCTTTCTGCCACACCGCCAAATCCCTATACGTCCTGATCTCTCCCATCCCCATAACCTGAAATCTGAAATCTAATTTACTTTGTGCCTTTGTGCCTTTGTGCCTTTGTGCCTTTGTGCCTTTGTGCCTTTGTGCCTTTGTGCCTTTGTGCCTTACTCAAACAGAAACCAAAAATAGAATCTTTTCGTTTAATAAGAAAATAATCCTTGAAATGAATCATAAAACAGGTTTTCTCACAAGTACCGACACCATCTGCGCCATCGCCACCCCGCCCGGGACCGGTCCGATTGCCATTGTCAGGATATCGGGGCCGGACTCGTTTCGCGTGACCGATGAGATATTCACTCCCAGGGAGAAAGGCCTGAAGGTCGGTCAGGCCAAAGGATACACCATACATTACGGCACGGTCAGCACAGACGGGGAGATGCTGGATGAGGTCCTGGTTTATGTTTATAAAGCTCCGAATTCATATACGGGTGAGGATTCCGTGGAGATCTCCTGTCACGGTTCGTTCTATATCCAGAAAAAACTCATCGAGCTGTTGCTGGAGAAAGGATGCCGGATGGCAAAGCCGGGTGAATACACACTGAGGGCCTATCTCAACGGCAAGGTTGACCTGTCACAGGCAGAGGCGGTCACGGATCTGATCGCCGCCCATTCCCGTTCTGCACACGACCTGGCCATCAACCAGATACGCGGAGGCTTTTCAGACAGCATCAAAAAACTGCGTCAGCAGCTGGTGGATTTTGCCTCGATGCTGGAACTGGAACTGGATTTCAGCGAAGAGGATGTGGAGTTTGCCGACCGGCGCAAGCTGCTCGGATTGATCCATACAATGGATAAGCACATCAAATCGCTCATCGATTCCTTTACGATGGGCAATGTGCTGAAGACCGGCATTCCCGTGGCCATTGTCGGCAGGCCCAATGTAGGCAAGTCCACGTTGCTCAATGCGATCCTCAACGAGGAGCGGGCGATCGTGTCGGAGGTGCCGGGCACTACGCGCGATGCCATTGAAGATACGATCATCATCGACGGCGTTTCGTTCCGTTTTATCGACACAGCAGGCATCCGCCCCGCCCGCGACGAGATCGAGAGCATGGGCATTGAACGCACCTACGAGAAGATCCGACAGGCAAGGATCGTTTTGTATGTGTGCGACGTGAGCGAGTGCACCTGGGATGATGTCAGGGAGGTCGTGGAGGAGTTCAGGCAGCATATGAAGGACCGGACGAAAAAGTGGATCCTCATCGGCAACAAGATCGACAAGCTGGTGGAGATCCCCAAGGACTTCCAGGAGCTGGTGGATCTGGAGACGATCTTTGTATCGGCCAAACGCCGCGAGAACATCAACCTGATCACCTCCCAGCTCCGCAAGTCGGTCGAAGAGGGCTTTCCGATGGACCAGGCGCTGGTGTCGAACGTGCGGCACTACGAAGCGCTGGTCCGGTCGCATAAGGCGTTAAAGCACGTGGAGAGCAGCATTCAGAAGGGCACACCCACCGATCTGATCGCGGCTGACATCCGCCAGGCGTTATATCACCTGGGTGAGATCACCGGCGAGATCACCAGCGAAGAGATCCTGAACAACATTTTTGGTAAATTCTGTATCGGAAAGTAATCCTTTGCTTTTAATAGATTTTAGCTATTAGCACAGCCTAAATAGCTAAAAAACAGCTAAGTTTACGTTACTTTACGAATGATTCTAAGTCGATCAGTAAGTAAAATATTAGAAATATGGAGCTAAAGCCTAAAATTCCAAATAATAAACTGCCATTGTTGCCACCCGACAGGGATGCAATTGAAACCAAAGCCATTTTAAGGCAGGAAAGCAAAGCAGCCGTTGCACTGGCTGAATTAAAAGGTTTGGCACATACGCTGCCAAACCAGAATATTCTCATCAATGCCATCGTTTTAAAGGAAGCCAAAGCGTCATCTGAAATCGAAAACGTGATAACCACACACGATTCATTATACAAGGCATTAACGGCTAAATCATTCAAACCCGATTCTGCCACAAAAGAGGTGCTTCACTACCGTGAGGCATTGTTTACAGGCTCGAAGTTTATCCGTGACAAAGGCTTTTTGAGCACTAACGGCATTATTCAGGTTCAGAATATTCTCGAAGAAAACACGGCAGGGCTTCGCCAACTGCCTGGCACAACTTTAAAAAATGATGCCACCGGAGAGGTGATTTACACACCACCAGATGATAAAGATGCCATCAGCAACCTAATGACTAATCTGGAAAAATTCCTCAATATTGATGAAGATGATGATGTTTCGCCACTTATCAAGCTGGCAGTTCAGCATTACCAGTTTGAAAGCATCCATCCATTTTATGATGGCAATGGCAGAGCAGGTCGCATCGTAAATGTGCTTTATCTTATGCTGAAAGGCTTATTGGATAGTCCTATACTCTACCTCAGCGGATTCATTATTCAAAATAAGGGAGAATATTACCGCTTATTGAGAAATGTCACGTTTAAGGCTGTTTGGGAACCATGGATACTTTATATTCTGAAAGGCATTGAGCAAACAGCCACAGATACCATAAAGCAGGTCAATAGCATTAATAGCCTGTTGAACGAAACCATAAACATTGTAAAGGGAAAAACACCCCGGATATACAGCAAAGATTTAATTGAGATACTGTTTGAGCAGCCCTATTGTAAAATTGATTTTTTGGTTGACAATCTGAAAATTGAAAGAAAGGCTGCATCAAGATATTTGCAAAGTCTGGAAGACACAGGAATTGTAACAGCTCAGAAAATAGGACGGGAAAACATTTACATCAACACCAGACTGTTTGAATTATTGAAAGGAAACAATATGTCCCGGGATGGTACCCATATTTAAAACGTGTACCAAATTTTGAATTTACGGTACATATAAAATGAATATGAGACATTTTGGTACAGATATAAAACAACTGATAATGAATACATTAAGGACAATAATACTCAAAATAAGGTATCAGGACAATAATCAGGACATTCTGTCCCGATTATTGGAAACAAGGGCAAGTTTCCAGGGATTTTACCCACGTTTTAATCGCTAGGCATTTCATGCCCACGTTCATTTAACTTATTCTTTTTCAACAACCTAATAAAAACTCAGCTTTAGGAAATGAAAAAAAACATATTAAAATCAAAAAGTTATGTCTTTGCCATCGCCATTGTAAAGCTGTGTCAGAGCATTATTTCTGAGAAGAAGGAGTTTGTCTTGTCGAGGCAAATTATGAAAAGTGGTACTGTAATAGGTGCTTTGATCCGGGAAACTGAATTTGGTCAAAGCAAAGCCGATTTTGCAAGCAAAATGAGCATTGCATAAAAAGAAGCTAACGAAACAGATTTTAACCCCGATCTAAACTGATACCGGCAAACAGCCGTAAATGATACCACTTTCACGGCGATACCACCATATCATGTTTTCATGAAAGGTCATTGTGAATGACATCGGGGAAATTTTCGATGTTTCATTATGAGGGATAAAGCAGATAAAGAATGCCATTAAAGAGGCCCTATTGATTGGGATGGAATGAACGACAGTGCTTTGTTTAGTAAAAGGCCAGGCTGTCAACAATGACAGCCTGGCCTTATTTTTCATCGT